>Ga0209567_10000622_pt1 | contig 19361 bp, 13 predicted proteins | sample COG_12_FD_184756 | JGI IMG/M metagenome (GOLD analysis project Ga0209567, IMG submission 184756) | Pelagic marine sediment microbial communities from the LTER site Helgoland, North Sea, for post-phytoplankton bloom and carbon turnover... | ecosystem: Environmental > Aquatic > Marine > Neritic...
ACTGACCGGGAGGCAGAGCACATTCCCGGCTGTAACATGGCGTTTTGGCGCGATTCCCTGGCTGCGATAGACGGCTTTGACCCGCGCTTCCGTGCCGCCGGCGACGATGTGGACTTATGTTGGCGACTGCAGGAGCGGGGAGGGGTAATCGGTTTTTCACCGACGGCGGTCGTCTGGCATCACCGGCGGAATTCGCTGCGGATGTATTGGAAGCAGCAGCAGGGATATGGCAAGGCCGAAGCGCTACTCGAGCAGAAGTGGCCAGAGAAATACAATGCCATCGGACACCTGACCTGGTCGGGCCGGCTTTACGGCAAAGGCCTGACCCGGGCTATAGGAGGCGGTCGATGGCGCGTGTACCAAGGTCCATTCGGAGTGGCGCCGTTTCAGTCTCTGTACGAACGACAGCCCTCCGGTTTTTCGTCCCTGCCCCTGATGCCGGAATGGTATTTGCTGCTGGGCGTATTGCTGATGCTGGCATTACTGGGCCTGTCCTGGTCACCGCTGTTGTTCGCCTGGCCGGCGTTGGCAGTGGCTGCGATGCTGCCTCTGGCTCAGGCCACTATCAGCGCCGCGCGGGCTGTCTTTAGCAGTGCGCCCGATACAACGGGACAACGTGCCAAGCTGTACGTCATCACCGCAGGCCTGCATCTTTTGCAGCCCTTGGCCCGGTTGCTGGGCCGACTCAGACATGGACTAAGTCCCTGGCGATCCCGTCACGACGGCAACACCGCCAACGTTGTTCGGTCCTGGTCGGTGTGGCGCGAGACCTGGCATGATTCTCAAAGTACCCTGACGACGATCCTCAATGACTTACGCGAGTCCGGCAACATTGCGCGCAGCGGGGGCGCGTTTGACGACTGGGATATCGAGGTTCGTGGCGGTTTGCTGGGTGCTGCGCAAATGTATATGGCCGTCGAAGAACACGGCGGGGGGCGGCAATTGCTCCGCTTCCGAACTCGACCGCGGGTTTCGGTGTTATCCGCGGCTGCGCTATTCGGATTGGGATCGATGGCGTTGGCCGCGGCTTTCGATGGCGCCTGGTTAGTTGCTGCGTTATCGGCCATTACCGCCGGAATTACCGCGGGCTGGCTTTACCGGGAAATCAGGTGCGCCGCCGGTGCCCTTCGGGCTGTTTGCAGTCTAACGGAGTCTTGTTCGTAAAGGCGGGCAGTGTATGCGAAAAGAGCCGTCGCCAGTCAATCGCTACCGTCGATTGGCCGCCTATGCATCGCGTCGATGGCCGGCATTGGCCAGCATCGTCTTTCTGACGCTGATCAGCGCCCTGGTGACTGCACTCATGCCCTGGCCGATCAAGATCCTGGTCGACTATGCTTTGGGCGACGTCGCGTCACCCGTGTTATTCCGGAGTATTATCGATTACTTGTCGGTGGCGCAGACAGCCGGTTTATTGATTGTCATGGCCGGCGCTATCAGCCTGTTGTTGTTTTTGATCAGCAGCGTTCTCGACGTTGCCTTAACGATGATGTGGTCATCGACGGGTCAGCGCATGGTTTATGATTTTGCCGCCGATTTGTTCGATCGATTGTGCGCGCTGACCCTTGCGTTCCATAGTCGGCAGCCCGTCGGTGATTCTCTGAGTCGACTAAGTGTAGATACCTACTGTGTCTTTGCGTTTGTGCAGGCGCTTCTTGTCGCGCCGATCAGGCAGGTATTTACTTTATGCACTGTTGCGGTCTTTGCCTGGTTCATGGATCCGCAGCTGACGCTGCTGGCGTTCGCATTGGCACCGCTGATGGTGGTTACGGCGACGGTTGTCGGCGCCCGTTTGAAGGCCCGGGCAAAAGCGCAGCGCGAAGCGCAGTCACAGATCATGAGTTTTGTGCAGCGAACGCTTGCCGCTATGCCGATTGTTCAGGCATTCGGCGCGGAACAGCGTAACCAGCTCGAATTCGAGAATCTGTCGATCGAGGCGGTGGCACGCTCTCAGCGCAGCGTGCTTTTGGCAAACAGCTTTGGTTTCATGAATGGATTCCTGATGGCGACCGGAACAGCAATCGTGCTGTTCTTCGGGAGTCAGCGCGTACTGTCGGGCGAGCTTTCGATCGGCAGCCTGCTGATATTCGTCGCGTACCTGCAAACTATCCGCGGCGCGATGGTCGCCCTGATGTCGATCTATGGCGGCCTTAGAGTTACCGGGGCGAGTATCGATCGGGTGTTTGAAATTCTCGATTCGCCTGAAGCGGTTGCGGAGCGGCCGGGCGCAGCTGAGCTGCGGGTGGCTGCGAACGGCCGGATCGGCGACCTGAAGATCGAAAAAGTATCGGTGGGTTACGAGGCGGGCCGTGCCGTGCTCAAAGATATTACGCTGCAGGCCAAAGCGGGCGAGACCATAGCGCTGGTGGGCCCAACCGGTTCGGGGAAAAGCACGCTGGCCTCCCTGCTGCCGCGTTTTATCGATCCGTGGGAGGGTCGGGTCATTATCGGCGATCAGGACATCCGGGACGTTCGCTTGTCAAGTTTGCGTAATCAGATCGGGCTGGTTCTGCAGGAACCGTATCTGTTACCGATCAGTGTGCGCGCGAACATCGCTTACGGTCGACCAGACGCCAGTCAGACAGAGATCGTGGCGGCGGCCCGTGCGGCCGACGCGGACGAGTTTATCCGGGAGCTGCCGGAGGGTTACGACACGGTGCTGGCCGAGCGCGGCGCGACGCTGTCCGGCGGGGAAAGCCAGCGGATCTCTATTGCACGCGCGCTCCTGAAAGACGCGCCGATACTAATTCTTGACGAACCTACCTCTGCGCTGGATGCGGAAACGGAGGGCTCATTGCTGGCGACGCTGGAGCGGCTGATGTCGGGACGAACGACAATCATTATTGCCCACCGGCTGTCGACGATTCGTCATGCGGATCAGATCGTCGTGTTGCAAAACGGCCGTGTCGTGGAAACCGGTCGGCACGAGCAGTTGGTATCTTCCGGTGGCTACTATCAGCGAGCACATGATCTGCAGTTTTCCGAGCCCGCTGCCGAGAGTGTGGCATGATGCGCCGGTACATGACGTTAGCGGGCTACGGGCGAAAAGAACCGCTTGGCTTCGCCGCGATTCTTGTGCTGACGCTGGCCGGGGCCGGGATGGCCGCGCTGATGCCATGGCCCCTGAAGATCATTGTTGATTATCTGCTGAAAGATGAGCCTTTGCCGGCGCAGCTCAACCGGCTCGGTTTTCTTTTTGAAATGTCGACCAGCGGCGCATTGATTGTGCTGGTTGGTGCGACGCTGGTTTTTTTCATTGGCAGCCAGGTGATCAGGATTACGCGGGCTTACATCGAACGTGGCGTCGGTGACCGCATGATGTATACCCTGGCGGCCGATATCTTTGACCACTCGCAGCACTTGTCCTTGCGATATCACGATCGTCAGCAGACCGGCGATCTTGTTCGCCGGATTACCTCGGATACCGGGTGTGTGCGGGACCTGTTGATGGGCGTCGCGGTGCCGTTACTGTCAGCGCTGGTGACACTGCTGGTGTTCTTCAGCGTGATGTGGAGTCTGAGTCCCCCTCTAACCCTGATTGCTTTGCTGGCCGCGGTACCGCTCCCGTGGTTGATACGGTTGCTGGAGCCGCGAATGGCACAGCGTACCTTCGAGCACCAGGAAACAGAGGGCGGTGTTATGGCGCTCGCTGAGCAGACCTTGTCTGCCATGCCTGTGGTACAGGCATTCGACCGTCGCGGATTAGAGGTTGCGAGATTTCGAAAGATTACTGATCGGAGTCTACAGGCTTATCTGCGGTCGATCGCAGCGCAGCTGCAGTTCAAGATCGGAGTCAGTGCATCGACCGCGGTGGGTACGGCGGCGATGCTGATACTTGGCGGGTTTCAGGTGCTTGAGGGACAGCTGACGATCGGTAGCCTACTGGTCTTTCTTGCTTATCTGGCCTCCCTTTACGGGCCTGTCGAAACACTTGCGCACCTGGGATCTTCTTTTGCGACCGCTTCGGCAGGGGCGCGCCGCGTTTTCGAAATTCTCGATTCCCAGGAAGCGATTGTCGAACGGCCAGGCGCGGCAGAGCTCCAGGCAGCGGACAATGGTGGGATCGGCAGCGTCAGACTCGAAGGTGTATCGGTGGGATATGACGAAGGTCACGCGGTGCTCAAAGACGTGACGCTGGATGCGAAAGCGGGCGAGACAGTGGCGCTCGTTGGCCGGACTGGTTCTGGAAAGAGCACGCTAGTCTCCCTGCTGCCTAGATTTCTCGATCCGTGGGAAGGCCGGGTAATGATTGGGGGCCGCGATATTCGGGACATCCGTTTATCGAGCTTGCGTGATCACATCGGGCTGGTGTTGCAAGAGACATTTTTGCTGCCTATTAGTGTGGCTTCGAACATCGCCTACGGGCGGCCCGAGGCTAGCCATGCAGACATCGTGGCAGCGGCAACGGCAGCCAATGCGGACGAGTTTATCCGGACGCTGCCTGATCGTTACGATACAGTTTTAGGTGAGCGTGGCGCGACGCTTTCCGGCGGCCAGGCTCAGCGGATATCCATCGCGCGCGCATTGCTAAAGGATGCGCCCATCCTGATTCTCGACGAGCCGACATCGGCGCTGGATGCAGAAACAGAGGCGTTGTTGCTGGCGGCACTGGAGCGGCTGATGTCAGGGCGAACAACATTCATCATCGCCCACCGGCTTTCGACGATCCGTCATGCTGATCGGATTGTTGTGCTTGAAAATGGCCGTATCATCGAAGCCGGAAAGCATGATCAGCTTCTGGCGCTCAACGGGGCATATGCTCGCTTTCACAGGTCTCAGTACCATGAATAACGAGTTCGGGACCAATAATTGCGATTCGCAGTCACGGCGGAGAATTATATGTGTTCTCGGACCGCCTCGCAGTGGTACGTCGCTTACGGCCAAAGTGATCAGCCTCCTTGGAGTTTATCTGGGCAGCCAAAATGACATGGCGAACCGGGCCGCGAAAATTCATAACCCGACGGGTTACTTCGAACACGCGGCGATACAGGAGATTAACGAGAAAATTCTGGCGCATTTCGGCTACGGCTACGCGAAAGCGGGGGCCGGTTGGGACGAGGCACCATGCTTTCCGGAAGGCTGGGAGACGGTGCCGGGGCTTAACGACCTTCGCTGCGAAGCGGATCAGCTTTGTCGCACTGAGTTCGGCAGGCACGAGATCTGGGGCTGGAAGGATCCGCGGACCGTGCATACCCTGCCGTTCTGGCAGCGACTGCTGCCGCCCATGCGGTATGTGATTTGCATCAGGAACCCGGTCGATGTCGCTCATTCCCTGCAGCCGTTTCTCGACTGCTCGTTTGAGCGCGGTCTTTTCGTTTGGGTCATGTGCCTGCGCAGCGCATTGGCTTACACTGCCGGTCAGCGGCGTTTGTTGATCGACGTCGAATCATGGACGCAAGACTGGCGGCCGGAACTGGACAAATTGTCGGCCTTTATCGGACGTCCGGAATTGGCACGGAACCCGGAGGTTCGGGCCGCCGTTGAAAGGGAGATCGATCCGACGCTATGGCATCACCGATCCGCGCCCGGATCGCTCGGAGAGATAATTGAGTTATATCGGCATGTTGCCGAGAGCGAGCGAGAAATCGGCCGCGACTTGCTCAGCGAGTTCGAGCCGTTGCTCCCGGCTTCTGCGCTGGAGGCCCGGCAGGCGGACGCAGAATTGTCCGAAGCGAAAAACCGGGAGGAGCATCGGCGAATGGAGCGGGCCTACGCCGATATTCTTGCTAATACTGCCTGCGGCAGCCGGATCATCTTGGTTGACGAGGACTGCATGAACCCGGAAAAACTGCCGGATCGAGAAATCACTCGCTGCATGGAGCGTGACGGTTGTTATTGGGGCAGCCCAGCCGACAGTGATGCGGCGATCCGGGAAATTGAACGCCTGTTCGCCCTCGGCTCGGACTATATCGTTTTTGGGTGGCCAGCTTTCTGGTGGCTTGAGTATTATCCGGAATTGAATACCCGACTTCGCCATTCGTTCCCTTGTGTGTTTCAGAATGAGTACACCATGTTGTTCGATTTACAGCGTAAATTCGAGGCGGATCAGGTGTGAGGCTGACTTTAGATAGCCACTTGAAGGCGCATTGGTTGAATTTATGAAGGTTATTGTTGCCGGTTATATGATTCGCTATCCGCTCGCTGGCATGATGATGGCATTTTTTCATTATGTTCTGGGCCTGGACCGGCTGGGTCATCAAGTCATCTACGTCGAAGAGAGCGGCTGGCCGGACGCGTGCTATAACCCGCGGAACCACCATTTCTCAAACGACCCGTCGGCAGGTCTCGACACGTTGATGCGGTTGGCGGACCGGTTCGGTTTGCGGTCAATGCCCGTTTGCTATGTCGATCGGGAAAGCGGGGAGGTGTCGGGCCTTAGCATGGTGGGCCTCAGGGGGCATCTGGCGTCGGCCGACCTGCTGTTGAACATTGGCGGCACGTGTTCGCTGCCGGAATTCGAATTGTGCCGGCGTCGTGCGCTAATCGATATGGACCCAATGTTTACGCAGGCCGGGCGCTTCGCCGGCGACAATTTACTCGGCTTCCATGCACACTTCAGTTATGGCGCCAATATCGGTTTCCCGGAGTGTAGTGTGCCGGATGCCGGTTTGCAGTGGATCCCGACCGTACCGCCGGTCGTGCCGGAACTCTGGTCTGACCAGCCCGTCGAGCCCGCGAAATCAGCCGCGTTGACAACTGTCTGTAATTGGGGTGCCTATGGCGCGATCGATTATGCGGGCGAACATTACGGTCAGAAGGACGAGGAATTTTTGCAGCTCCGCGATATGCCTCTGCGTAGCCCGGAGCCACTTGAGATTGCTCTGTCGGGCGCGGATGCGGCAATGCAGGCTGCGCTTCGTGAATCTGGCTGGAAACTCCGAGCTGCGGCGGATGTGACGATCGATTTTGACGCCTATGCGGACTATATCGGCCGGTCACGAGGTGAATTCAGTGTCGCCAAGCATGCCTATGTCAAAACAAACAGCGGCTGGTTCAGTGACCGCAGTGTTTGCTACCTTGCGTCGGGTCGGCCGGTCATTTTGCAGGATACCGGCATTGGCCGCTGGCTTCCCGGGAGCCCGGCTGTGTTGACTTTCTCCACGCCGGAGCAGGCGCTTGAGTGCCTCCAAAGCCTGCGCATTGATTACCCGGTGCGGTGCCGGAGTGCCAGAGAACTGGCCAGAGACTGTTTTGGCTATGCGGTGGTGCTGCCAAGGTTGCTGGAGAATGCGTTCAGCAGCACGTCCGTCGACACCGGCAACCCCGTATCAGATCCAAACATCGAGGTTGAGATTTGAACGTGCAACCAGGCAGGCTAACACAAGACTATCCGCCGGCGACCCGCGGCAAAGTGGTCGTCTGGGGCTACCTGGCCTCCTACCCGTTCGGCGGTATGACGTGGCAGGCCCTGCACTATATCGTGGGCCTGAGAACCCTTGGATTTGATGTTTGGTACGTCGAGGACACGGATGCCAAGGTGCGCGATCGGCAGACACTATGCGAGAGTGACGATTACGCGCCGAACGTCGAGTTTTTGAAACGCCAAATGGCCTTGGTGGGTCTTGCCGACCGCTGGATCTTTCGGCCGCCCGATAATCATGATTCATGCCTCGGGGCGACAGACATCGACGGATTGGTGGGTTTGTACCGCGATGCCGAAGCCGTCATTAATCTTTGCGGTTCGCATGAACTTAGGGCGAAACATGATCAGATCCAATGCCTCGTTTATCTGGAGACCGATCCCGTGCCCAATCAGATTGCTGTCGCCAATAAGGACCCGGCGATCATTGCTGAACTGGAACGGTACAAATTTCTATTTACTTACGGAGAGAACATCGGTGCTGATGACTGCAGGGTACCTTCGGAACGCTTTTCATGGCATGCAACGAGGCCGCCGGTCATCATTGACTGGTGGCAATCGCCGGCTCAAGTGTCCGCTAATGCGCCGTTCAGCACGGTGACGAGCTGGACGCATTCGTGGAATGATGTCACCTGGCAGGGCGAAACCTGGCGATGGAGCAAGCATTACGAATTTCGTAAATTTCGATCGCTTCCGAAACATTGCGAGGTGCCATTGGAACTGGCCGTGGTGGGGATGGACGACGGCGAGACGCAGCAATTCAGGAAAGAAGGCTGGCGGATACGCTCGTCCTCTGAAATATTGGATCCGGATGATTACCGTGCATATATTTGCGCCTCTCGTGGCGAATTCACCATCGCAAAAGAACAGTACGTGCGACCGCGCACGGGCTGGTTCAGTGACCGCAGTGTTTGCTATCTGGCGGCCGGTCGCCCGATTGTGACTCAGGAGACCGGATTCAGTAACTTCTTGCCCTGTGGGGAAGGCTTGTTGCCCTTCCTGACCGAACAGGAGGCGGCGGCCGCATTGGAAACAGTAGCTCTCGATTATGACCGTCATAGTGCGGCTGCAACGGCGATCGCGCGGGAGTATTTCGACGCCGGTAGTGTGTTACGCAGACTCATGACGAAGATCGGGCTGCTATGAACGCACTTGAGGTTGCTGACTGATGAGTGACATGGAGCAGAGAAAGATTTGCATCGTCAATGGCGACGATTTTGGCGCGTCCGCGGGGATCAATCGCGGTTTCGTCGAAGCGCACACGAAGGGAATTCTGACCAGTGCCAGCCTGATGATCAATATGCCGGGGACCGAGGAAGCCATCGAGCTAAGCGCAACCTACCCGGACCTGGGTGTCGGCTTGCACGTTAATTTTACGAATGAAGGTGACCCTGTGATTGATATCACAGATGTCGGCGCAGCAAAGGCGGAGCTGCACAGCCAGTACGAGCTTTTCCTGGATCGTATCGGCCAGCCGCCAACACATATTGATTCCCATCACAATGTTCATCGTATACCGGAGTTGTCGCCGTTGTTTCTGGATCTGGCGGAACAGAATGGTCTGTTTCTACGTGACTATTCACCGGTGCGCAGTTTCGGCAACTTCTACGGGCAGTGGGGAGGCGAGTCACATCCGGAACATATTAGTTCCGAGCAACTCGCCCACGTGCTTAAAACTCAAGTCGGACCGGGTTTCACGGAACTGGCCTGTCATCCCGGCTATATGGGGGAGGATTTCCAATCTGAATATGCCATTGAAAGAGAAGTCGAACTGCAGAGTCTTTGCAGCGCCGCTGCGCAGCAAAGTGTGGCTCAAATGAACATTGAGTTAATGAATTATTATCAGGTCCGGCAACTGATGGATTTGCTGGAGTCACGTCCCGCCGCGCGATGACGACAATTGTTATATCTCCTTCCGATGTAGCCGATTTTCCCGATGGCGGCGGGCATTTCTGGGTCTATATGCAATACGTGCAGGGCCTCCGGGCGCTGGGGTGCGACGTATTCTGGCTGGAGCACTTCGCAGGATCGGGTGACGCGGTGGGGGATCGCGCCTCCCTGGGTATTTTTCTTGAGCGGATGCGGCAGTTCGATCTTGTCGGAAAGGTCATGATCCATCGTCCGGGCGTTCCTTTCCCGCCCGCTGACGACAACGACGGATTGACCCTTGCCGGGAAACAGGCCGAAGCCGTCTGTAAACGGGCCGATCTTCTTCTGAATTTCTCATATGCTATGAGTACTGATTTGCTGTCGCGGTTCAAGAAAACCGCGCTGGTCGATATAGATCCCGGATTGCTGCAGTTCTGGATCAGTCATGGACAAATTCAAGTGCCGGCGCATGATCTTTATTTTACGATCGGTGAGACGGTCGGCAGAGAAGATGCACTGTTCTCTGACTGCGGCATTGCGTGGCATCGCATTCGGCCGATTGTCAGTCTCGGCGACTGGCCCGTTGTATTCCGGCCGGAAGCCGATGCATTGACCACCATCTCGGGCTGGTGGGGCGACGAATGGATCAGCAACGGCGAGGATATCCTCTACCAGAACAACAAGCGAGTCTCTTTCATGCAGCTCGTGGGATTGGCCGATCGCACCGAACAGACGTTTGAACTCGCTTTAGGCTTGGGCGCAAGCAATTCAGATGACCCCGGACGGACCCGTGAGCCGCAAAGTTCGGATATTACTGACTGCATCGATTATCAAGGCGACGCGGTAGATCGCGCCATGCTGGAAGAGCATGGCTGGAAGGTCAGGCTGGCTTCAGAAGTCGCCGCGAATCCGGACGATTACCGAAGTTATATTCAGAGCTCGCGCGGTGAGTTCAGCTGCGCCAAACCCTCGTGCATGAAACTTCAGAACGCCTGGGTCAGTGATAGAAGCCTTTGTTACCTGGCTAGCGGCAAGCCGGTGATCGTGCAGCACACCGGTCCGAGCCGTATTCTGCCGGATGCACAGGGGATGTTCAGGTTCAAGACGCAGGATGATGCGCTTGCCGCGATCGGTGCCATGAACTCGGACTACAAGGCTCATTGTTCGGCCGCCCGAGAATTGGCGGAAACCTACTTCGATGCCAAAAAAGGGCTGACGGTGGTACTAGATATCGCACTCTGAAGGAATCGATCGAAATGACCCGCGAGTCAAAAATCAACATCACGATACCGACCTTCAACAGGTCCGATCTGCTGCGATTCAGTCTCGATAGCGCCCTGTCGCAGGACTGTCCGGACTTCCGCGTCACCGTGCTGGACAATGCATCGACCGACGATACGGAAACGGTCGTCAAGTCTTTTGCAGACAGTCGTATCACGTACGTAAAGCATGAAGCCAACATCGGCCTGTTTCGAAATTTCAACCGCGCCATCGAGATCAATACGAGCCCCTGTCTGCTGATACTTCAGGACGATGATGTCATCCATCCTGAATTTATTCGTAAATCACTGGAAGCACTGGAACGGTATCCGCAGGCAGGATTCTCGTTCACGGACTCCAGTCTGATCGATGAGTCGGGAAACGTGGTTGGCGCACAGGGGCAGACGGAAAATTTCCCCGTGGGGCTGATCAGTGGAACCGACTACCTGCGCAGAATTGTCGCCGGGGAAAACCTGGTGATTCACGTGTCAGGCGTGGTCATGAGAGCAGCCGCGCTGGAAGCAGCAGGCCCGTTTGATACTTTGCATTCCAGGACGTCCATCGACTTCAACCTATATTTCAGGCTCGCGGCGCAGTTTGATATGGCATTCGTCGCCGACGATCTTGTGCAGATCCGACGTCATGAAGGCGCAGACCACGTGCGCTCGGAAGCCGATACGCGACCGCTGGCAATGCTGGCCGAGCGCACGGACGCGGCAGGTTATCTGCTGCAATCGAGCCTGGCACAGGATGCGCATTTTCGGCAATGGCTGGCCGAGCGCCTACTGCATCTGAGTATGCGACGCAGTGAAATGACGTCGCAGCTGGTATCGGACCTCAACCTCTCGCCGACCGAAAAGCAACAGATTGCCGTGGAGGAGATAGCGCGGCTGGTGCCGCGGGGTAGCAGTTTTATTGCGTTCGACGATAATGAATTTGGCCCGGACATCGTACCCGATCGGAAGTCTTTGCCTTTTCTGGAGCATGAAGGACAGTACTGGGGACCGCCCGCGGATGACGAAACCGCCATTCGTGAACTCGAGCGCATGCGGCAGGACGGGGCCGGTTTTGTCGTCATTCTATGGCCGGCATTCTGGTGGTTTGATTATTATCATGGCTTGCGCGACCACCTGTATGCCGGGTTCCGCTGTGTGCTCAGCAACAGCCGTCTCATCGCATTTAACCTGCGCGAACCGTCGGACAAAGACTCGGCTTCGTAATTCATGGTGCATCAATGCAATTGAGCGTCAAAAATCCTCCCGAACTCAGCATCGGCCTGCCCGTTTTCAATGGCGATAACTTCCTGGAAGATGCGCTCGACTCAATCCTGAAGCAGGACTTTGGCGATTTTGAACTGATCATCTCTGACAATGCGTCCACTGACCGGACCGACTCGATCTGTCGGGCGTACGTGGAGAAAGACAGCCGTATTCGGTATTTCAGAAATCATGAAAACATTGGCGCGGCCGGTAACTGGAACCGGGTGTTCGAATTGTCGTCTGGCGAGTTTTTCAAATGGATCGCTCATGATGATCTGCATGAACCCAAATTCGTATCCCGATGCCTCGAAGTGTTAAAGCGTGAACCCTCGGTGGTGCTGGCCTTCACACGGGCAATCACCGTGAATGCCCGGGGCAAGTTTATTCGCGAATGGGGAACGCATAAGGAAATTTGCTCGCCCGATGTGCGCACACGATACCGGAGGGCCTTGGCGGCAGCGGAAGATCCCCTCCCACTGCCAATATTCGGCGTGATGCGAGCCGATGTTTTGCGCCAGACGCGGTTATTCATGGCCTATCCGGAGGCTGACATTGCGTTGCTGGCTGAGATTAGCCTCTACGGTTCTTTTTCAGAGGTGAATGTGCCCTTATTCGTTCAGCGAGAGCATGATCGGCGGGCCGGGCCAAAACTCGCGCGGGATCATTATCAGGCGGCTTCATTCTGGAATCCGCGCGAAGATCAGCGGCTGCGTTTTCCACACTGGAGTCTATTGGCCGGCCATATTACGGGGTTGCGAGCGGCACCTTTGTGCTGGCGTGAACGGATCAGTTGTTTTCTTATTATCTCCGATTGGGCCAAGCAGCACTTCGGTCAACTAGCGAACGATTTTGTGGTTGCCGGTACGCGGCTTCCCGGATTGGGTCGGGTGCTTGAGAATATTGCCAGGAAGGTTCATGCGACCACCTGGAAGCTCCGAATCAATCGCGCGGCGCGGGATCTGAAATCCCTGATTCCGTCGTCAGCTATTTACATATTGCTGGATGACGGAGCATTTGGGGCTGGAATGGCGGCGGATCGGAATGTCAGGCCGTTTCTGGAAGACACGGGACCGCCTCTGGATGATCAGACCGCGGTAAGTGAACTTGAAAGAATGCGGAGAGAGGGCGCAGAGTTTCTGGCGTTCGGGTGGCCCTGTTTTTGGTGGCTGACGTACTATCGAGGTTTCGTCAAGCACCTGGATAGGAATTTTGTCCGGGTTCTTGAAAACGACAGATTAGTTGTGTTTGATCTGCGTTCCTGAGACTAAAATGCGTCGGACCTTTGATCCGCTCTGTTTGGCGCGCCGCGGAAAGTGACGAGTTCTAATCTTGCTTGGTGAACAACTCCTGCTGAATTAATTCAGCCGCCAACGCGTTGCCCCGGTGATTGAAGTGGTCATCGTCACGGAAATACAGCAGCTCGGTGCCGGCATGGGGCTGGAGTAGTTCATACAGATTGACTGTCTCGAAGTTGGCCGAGTCTGCCAGGTCTGAGACAAAATCAAGAAAATGTGGTCGCCCGGATATTTCGGGAAAACTTTCGAAGTAAGGACCATGAAGTCGGGACGCGCTTGGCGCCATGATTACGGCGACTTCGAAGTCGTACTCAATGGCCAGCGACTTCATGTCGCGAAATACAGCCTCAAGTGCGGCGCGATTCCAATGGTTTTCCACGTACGAAGCGGATTCGCCGGCAAGGTCAGTATACCAGCCAGAGAATAACCTGGGACCTAACTGCTCAGAGTAGTAGAGAGGATAAACCAGCGACACTCCGTCAACGGAATAAGGGTCCACGGATTCATCGTCGGTCTGTGTTTTCCACTTCACCGCGCCTTGGCGCAGTCTATGTATCACCGACTGACGTTTGATCGTCCGCAGGAGCCTTTCCATCGCCTCGATCAACGTTCCTTTGGTCAGAGAGACTGTAGCTGGCGTATCGTGCCTCTGAACCACTTCTGAATAATCGTCCTCCAGATCGTTGCCCTCATAGATCATCCAGAGCAACCTGCGAATTCGTATATTTGCACCCTGCTGCTCCAAAAGATATTTGAGCAGTTCCAGTTCCTGTTTGGGCGAAGCGTCATGAATGCCCAGGTTATATATGGGCCTGCCAATTCCGCTTTCGAGTAAACCCGACCAACTTTCGGATGCGTTGACACCCCAGCCGAAAGTGAATGAGTCGCCCAATGAAAATATCTCTACGTCGTCGATCTTGTTTGAATCGCGAAAGCCCAATTCATTGATGCGGATAGTTATTGGGTACTTCTTTAGCACCGAGCTGACCAGCGTCGGCGAATCTAGCATCGACTCACTGTAGAAATTGCCAAACAGATTGCCACTAACCGTGACATTGGGTTTATGCACCGCGAAGTTTCGCTCTGTTGGATAATATATCTTTGGATAAAGTTCACCGGCCCACACGTTCTCGTCGAATAGCCTGGACCTCGTTGAATCGACGCCCGACGCCATGGAGTTAATGTACATGCTGTAGGTGATATCAAGGACGCCCAGACAGACAATCAACATTACGCCAAATAGGGAGAAGTTCACCAATTGCGCAGCGGGCAATACCTTGCTACGCACTACCCAGGCGCTCAGAAGGTTCCCAATGAGCAGAAATACAACGATTGAAAGCAGCCAAAGCCAAAGTCCGATAGCGAACGGCAGACTCGGCTCACCAACCAGGAATACTGCGCTGAAATACGCCCAGATTGAAGCAAGCGCCAAACCAAGCGTCGGGCGACCTTTGACGAAACGGTTCTGGGCACTGTCTTTAACGTTCATATGGCGAATGCAGTCACAACGAGACCCGACGGGGGAAATCCGCATTCATCGCCATTTCGCCTTGCGAAACTCTCATATGCAAGTAATCCCTAAGGAGTTTGAACTTGTGTGGGTCACTAGTACACAAAAAACGTCAGACCGGGTCTCTTGGTTTATTATCTGCGAAGGATGACTATTTGAGCAATAACGAACATGTCAGATGGCGTTCGAAAAAACCAGTACAAGAGCTTATGTCAAACGAACTCCATATGTAGAACCTTGGGTGGCCGATATCACTCCGGCCCAAGTCTTTGAAAGTCACACAAATTGTAAAGGCAAGTACTTGTTCGTATGGATAAGAAAGGCTGTCGGTGTGAGTGTGGCAAAAAACAATCCAAATCGATTAGAACGACTATAATCACTACTTTCATATTTGGATAACTGATGAAGAAAATCACATTGCTATCCATTTCATTGGGAGATTCGAAAATTTGCAGGATGACTTCAACATTATTTTCGATGCCATACACATAAAACGTCAATTGCTTCATCATGAGAACAGGTCTCGAATAAACAATGAATATAGGGATCACTATGACGATGAAACACAATCCATCGTCGAGAGACACTTCAAGGCTGACATAAGGTATTTCGGTTATGAGTCTTGAGTACGAAGATCGATACCAGGATTACTTATCTTGCGGAGCAGCTTAAGACAACGCGCGTTTCAAGACGGCAGGGTCAGATTCGCTGTCGCCATAATATGCGCCGCAAATTTGGTGTTTAATCCGGCGCTGGCTGCGGCGGATACCGATGACACGTCCTCCAAGGAAGAGATAACTGAGCAGTCCAGTCAGCCGCCTCGGGGCAGCACACGCACTATTATGCCGAGAACAACCGGTGCGCCACCGGCCATAGACGGTCGTCTTGATGACGAAGCATGGCTCGCAGCAAGTGCATCAGGCGAATTTTGGGTCACTGCGGAGCAACGCTGGCCGCTCGAACCGACAGAGGTCATGGTTCTGAGTGATCGGGAAATGATTTACGTCGCATTCAGCGCCTATGACTCTCAGCCAGACCAGGTGCTCGCAATCCAGTCTGTGCGCGATCGAAGTCTCGGCTTTGACGATCAGGTGGTCGTGGAGATTGATTCGTTTGGCGATCATAAGGGCATCTCCCGCTTTTACGTCAATGCTCGCGGTACGCAAAGCGATTCTATTGCCGGCGGACGCGCCTCACGGGTCAGTTGGAAAGGCGACTGGAGTGTCGCCGTGGCACGCACCGACTACGGCTGGACAGCCGAATTTGCGATCCCATTCGAAATTCTAAACTATCGCCCGGACATGGAGGAGTTCTCCATAAATTTTGCCCGCTATCACTCCCGAACAAGGCAATGGAGCCGGTGGGCAGATATCACGCCGCAAAACAAGCACGAAGAAATGGGCCGGCTGATTGGCTTCAGCGCTCCGGCCGGGAAGAGGAAAGACACCTGGACGTTAATGCCTTTTGTGCTCGCCGGAAAAAATGTGGTGGATCGTGAGGGAGATTTAGAGGACGAGATTTTGACAGGCGGTATGGATATTTTGTACGCGCCTGCCAGTAATATGAGAGGGGTAGTTTCCCTCAATCCGGATTTCACGCAGGTTGAGACCCAGATTACAAACGTGAATTTCGACTATAATGAAAAGGCAGTTCGGGACCCGCGTGTCTTTTTCCAGGAAGGCTTGGCCTACTATGGGAATGACAACCGTATTTTTTACTCTCCCAGGGTGCCCGATTTCAACGGCGGCGCAAAAGTATTCGGACAGAACGGAGCCTTGCGCTACGGTGGGTTCATAACTTTTGCACCTGATTCTCGGGTCGACGGAGTCGCGAGGCTAGCGTACGCCTTTGATCCTACGCACTCGGGCAGTCTGGTTTTTGTACAGACGAATCGGGAAGGGCTTGATGGAACTACTGCCGCTTTCTCTTCAACGGGCCGGGAGCAAATCGGCACATTCTGGGATGTGGATCTGGCTTCGACCCATAATAAGGAGGAAAACGAGGGCTCCGAAACTGGCTCGATGTACGATGTGCGCGGAGGTTGGCAGGGTGATCACTGGGGCGCTGGCGTCGCCTTTGACGATTACGATAAAGATTTTGTTCCTGCGAATGCTTTGATACGGACTGATCGTCTTGGGACGAACGGGCGTGATTATTTCATCAACTATTATCGAAATTTCGGGGATGAAACGATTAGCGAGAGCACATTGAATATTGTGCACAGTAATCGTGAAACGGATGATGGACGAACCCAGTTCAAAGGCTGGTATGTAGCCGGAACGGCTGAGTGGCTTTCTTACGCACGCACTGGCGTGGAATATTACGATGGCGATTATCGTCCGCTAACCGGCGTTGGACGCGGCGATTTTTCAGACCAGCTCAATCAAGATCGTTATTGGACATTGAGCGTTGACTTAAACACTCGTGGTTCGCGCCTTGGCTACGGCGGATCTTACTCATCCGGCGAACTTGGCGGAGGCGACTATGAATACGCGTACGGTTACGTTTGGACCCGGCCGACCAACGAGACGTCGTTAAGCATGAGCATTGAGCGACTGGAGAGCTTCGGCACGACTCGCCAATTCATAATTGAAGGCGGTTGGGACATTACTCCGACGAATTCCGTGGTTTTCCGGCATATCAACACGTTCGACGATGAGTATTGGCGCTTTGGCTACCTGCGTGTCGTTCGTCAGGGCCTGGATATATTTGTACTATTCGACAAGGAACCGGCCGGCGACGCCGCGCTGTCACTGAAACTTTTGTGGACGATTTCATGATTTCGAAGAGAAATCTTTTTATCAATCTGACAATAAGCATTTTCTCTTGCCTGATTGGTTTGTGTATCGTCAATGCTTTCTTGCTGTTTTCCGGCCAGGCGTATTATCCACGCGCATTAAACCAGTTGCAGCCCGATATCCTCAGGACATTCAGTCCCGACACCTATGGCAGCGATCTCCGCCGATACACGGCGATATTGGGAGACTCTTTTGCGGAGGGCATTGGTGATGCGTATCTGAGGGGTGAGTATGCCTATTCAATCGCTCATCACTTACATCGGAACGACGGCAAGAACTACCTGATATTTGGTCGCAGTGGATTTGGCTCGATCAGTGCAGTTTCCAATCTCATTAAAATTTATAAAGCCAGCCGCTACATAAATGGCATCGAGAATTTGGCCAAACCCGAGCAAATCGTCTTTTGTTTCTATGGAGGCAATGACCTGGACAATAACATCGACGAATATGAGCTCACCGGAAGGCCGGGTGAGAGCGTAGAGGAGTATGTGACGCGGCGGATCACCGAGAATACGACGTTCAGCGTTAGGAACCGAATAGAGGCTACTATGCCTGCTACCAAATTCCTTCATACGGTGTTCAAGCGCAGCGTTGATGCGGGCATGCGCAAATACCGTGCAATCCGCAATTCGCAGGAATTGAATTCGGACGCGCCAAGAACGGGCAATAATTCGATGAGCAGTCCAGTGCCGATATCCGGTATCGAGCCGTTACAGAGTGCATCAATGGAGCTTAGTGAAGAGGAAGTCAGCTTTGCTCTTCAGGTGTTTATGAAGTCTGTTCGGCAACTGCAGACCTGGGCGCCCGAAGCCCGAATCACAATAGTCTACTTGCCATCGATCGTCAGCCCGTATCAATGGCAAGATCCCGTGCAGATACACCAAACATTCCCGGAACGCGGCATCAGTGAAACCACCCTTGAAGCGAATAACGCGCGCAGCGAGATGCTGAGAAGCCGGATAGGCACCTTCGCCGGGCAACATGCCATGGAGTTCGTCGACACAACCCCGACTATTGCTGAGGTTGCGCAAGAGCAGGCGCTGCATGGGCCGGAAGACTGGAGGCATTTTAACGACACTGGGTACCGTGTTATTGCTGACCTTATTGCCGCGCCCCGCGCCGCAAACTAGCTGCGAGTCCCATACTTTTCTAGCGGCGAAATCCAGTGCATAGGAGCGCTCAGCAGCGTTCGAGTGTTTTGGTGTTTATCTTCCTTAAGTCCTTACAGCGGACCCAAGATGACTGAACGAGAGTAGCCAGTGGGCAGGTCGCTACGCTTCAGTCAGGCTCGAAAGCCGTCTCGTAGTTCTGCCGAAGCGCCGGATCCTGATCTTGTTTGCGCAGATAGCAGTTGCCGACTGCCAGGACGTCCATTTCGGTCCCCATGAAGCAGTGAAATGCGTCCTCCGGCGTGCAGACAATAGGTTCTCCGCGTACGTTGAAACTTGTGTTCACGAGGACTGGGCAGCCAGTTTTCCGTTCGAAGGCCGAAATCAAAGCGTGGTAGCGCGGATTGGTGTCGTCGTGCACCGTCTGAACACGGGCTGAGTAGTCTACGTGCGTGACAGCGGGAATATCGGAACGGGGCACATTAAGCTTGTCGATTCCAAAGAGCTGCTTTTCCTCGACAGTCATTTCACGGCGCTTATTCTTCACGACGTCGGCCACCAGCAGCATATAGGGGCTGTCGGAGTCTATCTCGAACCAGTCGCCGACGCGTTCGCGCAGCACTGATGGCGCGAAAGGCCGGAATGACTCGCGGTATTTCACCTTGAGATTGAGCGTCTTCTGCATGATTGGCGAGCGCGGATCGCCCAGGATGGAACGGTTGCCGAGTGCGCGGGGCCCGAACTCCATCCGGCCCTGGAACCAGCCCAATGCTTTTTCCTGTGCTAGTTCCTCCGCACAGGTTGCAATAAGTGCCGTGTCTTCCAGAACCTCAAACCGCGCCCCGCACTTTTTCAGCCGCGCTTCGATCTCAGGCTGCGAGAATTCAGGCCCGAGGTAGGCCCC
>Ga0209567_10000623_pt1 | contig 19351 bp, 12 predicted proteins | sample COG_12_FD_184756 | JGI IMG/M metagenome (GOLD analysis project Ga0209567, IMG submission 184756) | Pelagic marine sediment microbial communities from the LTER site Helgoland, North Sea, for post-phytoplankton bloom and carbon turnover... | ecosystem: Environmental > Aquatic > Marine > Neritic...
ACTATGACACCAAGGGGTGCCTAATCCATTTTTGTTGTTTATTGCATTTTTCCCCAGTCCAAAAATTACCCCACCCTGTGACGCTTGATGCTGCTGAAAGCAGGTGAGCGATTTGAGGCCATATTGGCCTCTTGTTAATGTAGGTAGACTGTAGCAAAGTTGAATTTCTGCCCCTGCATCTATATAAGTGTGGTTTTCAGATCCATTTTAGATGGAATTTGCCTTAACTGCGTGCCAGTTTTCAACCCCCCCCTCAAGTGTCTGCCTTACTGTATAAAGATGATGAGGAAGCCCTACATTTCCTGACCAAAGTTGAAGTGCAAGAGTTTTAGGACATCAAGTCTGGCTACACAATCAAGTTCGTAAGTACAGTTTAACTGCTTTTAAGTGACCAAGTTAGAGGGGACACAGCTGTTGACAGGTGAATGCTAAATGCGGGTAAAAAAGTAATGCAGACAGCTAGAATTGTAATAATGTCTCCACCCATTGAAAATGGTGGAGACATATTGGTTTACCGAGAGTTGTCTGTCTGTCTGTCTGTCACACTTTTTGTTCCCGCTCTCTTCATATGTGTACTGGAAGCACTGTCATATGAGTTCTGTACAGGTGTTCCATGGGAGCTCCTGTATGCTGATGACCTGGCCGATACTCTGAAATAGTGTGTGTTTTCTTCACAAAATCCTATGTTTTACCACTTGTTAGAATCGTCTTGTTGAGACGATTATAGCAAGTAGTGTGAAGTTGTTAAATATAATATTTGTTGAAGAAATAGACATTATAAAAATGAAACTATGCATCTATTATTGAACCCCGACTCCGACACTGTTAAAGTTTACCCTTAGCAGGCCAAATAAATTGTCGTCTGCTAAACTTCTCGTCTGCTTCAATTATCAAAGTGCTTCAATGTCACTCAAAGTTAGTGCACATGTTGTCTTAGTGTCAAGCAGTATGGATGAGACGGCGATTTACTCGCTCTCTCATGCCGATCCAAGCTGTTTGCATAAATATAGGACTTAAGTTGTTCTTGGTGTGCAAAGGGTTAAAAGAAATTATTCCTGGCATATGAGATAAACCATGGTCACATTTCTTTACAGACACGCATTGGTAAATATCATTATCTGATTTCAGTACTTTGACAAGAACCAGTACTTCTCTAACAAATAAATTTCCAAAGAGTTCCACCTCAACGACACTGGAGAGCCGTCATCCAAATCTACACCCATCCAGTGGCTGACAGACAAGGTATTTTATTAGGCTTTGGTCTTGCTGAGAAGACTTGCTGTTAATGTCCATGGAAAAAAACAACAACAAGCTGACCAGGGTTCCCAATTAAGGACAGGAAGCAGCAAAGTTGTTTATTTACTGCCTAGTAAATAGATTTGCAGCAAAATCTTGCTGCCTCTGAATTTTTAACTCATCTGATCAAAGCTCAGGGTGCTTATGTCTAGGGCATTTTTGTGTCAACTGCTGTAAGCAGAGGTGACACTTAGGGATCACTTCTCCGACGTCTGCCTGTCCGTACGTCTGTCTGTCCGTCAGTCCATCCGTCTGTCTGTCTGTCAGTACGTCACACTTTTCCGTCAAAAGCTCGGGCAGGTGACACAGGTTCCGCAGAACACCCAATTCTAGTTTTTTGCTCCAACAGTATTTCAGTAAATAATTTGTTTACTTTTACTTTATTTTGTTGTGTATTTAATTATCTTTAAAACTGAATTGTTACAACATGGCAGATGTGATAGACCTTGGGGAAGGCATGCGCAGTCTATTATCTAAAAACAAATTTTGTGATGTCCAACTGAAACTTAAGTCTGGAGAATTATTTAATTGCCACAAGCTTGTTCTTATGTACAGTAGTGAATTTTTTGAAACTGCTTTAAGTAAACAATGGAGCCAGGGTGAAATTAGGCCTTTTAATTGTTCTGATTTTGAAGATGAGTTTGTGACTGGCGCCTTTAAGTATTGCTATGGCTTTCCCATCGTCTTGTCACCTGACAATGTTGAACATTACTTGTGTGTTGCTGATTATTTCGGCATTGGTCGCTTGATGTCTTTGGGTGTATATTTCTTGAAATCTAATTTAACAGCCAAAACTGTTTTTAAAACTGTTAAATTAGCAGACAAATTTGGACTTGCCGTACTGCAGCACTTCTGCTTGGACTTTATTGATGACAATTTTGAAGAAGCAGTAAGTGCTGGTGATTTTGTTGAACTAACCTTTAAACTTGTCAAATTGATTGTGGCACGTCCCTCTTTGTCTGTTCATGAAGAATTTCTCTTCAGTCATATAGCATCGTTTATTGATGCTAAGGGTGAAGAGAACATTGAAACACACAAAGCCCGGTTTGCAGAATTTTCAGACATCTTGAGTTATGATGCAATGAGTCTTGAGTTTTTTGTTTGTGAATGTGTCTCAAGGGGTTTCTTGGATAAAGATGTCCAAAATAACCTTCTTTTGTATCATTCATCTCTTTCTGAACCTGTGGCCAACATTTCACAGTACAAAAAGCACCGAAAAGTAAATCAACCTAGTGATGTTTACATTCAAAGATCTATTGAGATGTCTGAGGACGCTGCATGGGAGTTTGATTATCTAAATGGTGACCGACTTGAAATGAAAAGTGATACAAGATTGAAGTTGAAGGCTGTAAACATTTTTGGTAAGCCAGACACCTCCTTCTTGTATAAATTGTCGATTCACAACTCCTATACTAGCGAATTGCTAAGAGAATGTCACGGAAGGACTGATTTTCAGGAGGAACAAAATGTAAGAAGTATTAGATTGAAAAACATTTTGGAATTACAACCTGAAACTTGGTATACTGTGATGTTACAAGTGACAGAGAAACCAACATTTTATTCAACTTTTTGTGTTGATTCAAGTACGGTATATTTAAATGATAACCAGACTGCTAAAGTGACTTTTCAGACAGCAAGATCCGGATCATCTTCTGCAACAGAAGGCCAGTTTGAAGGTTTTCAATTTCTTAGTAATTAACTTGGTATTGAAACTTGTTTTTTGTGCTACAATGCCTGCTTATGATCTAAGCTGTCTATGAAATAAAACTTTTTTTTGGCGGCTATGGGTCAAAATACACAAATTCCTTCAAATTGAACTAGATTTTCATAAGTCTAAAAATGATATATCAATTTGCTAATTACCCTCAAACCTGTCTATATTTGCTTTTTATAAGAAAGGAAAAAATCGGTATTGAAGACAGGCTGCTAAATGATGTGCACTAAAATGATTACTGATTGCCCCCACTCTGCGATCATATTAACCTGCATGTAACTGTCACTTACGACTTTATTTTAGATTTTTGTGTTCATATGAGTGGCCACTTTAAATAGGCATAACTGTACTTGTTAATCAATACTTGCCTTCTGTTGCCGGAGATTATCATACAAAAAGAAGATTTAGGCTTGGTCAATATCGGGTGTTTGTGAATTTCATAAAACTTGAAAATTAAAATTAAAACTCTTTACCATTAATGTGCACTAAACAAATGTATACTTATGCCACACATTCCGTCATTCCCCATCACGAACAAGAATATGTTAAATGTTTGGAAAAGCATATGACACTTAACAGAGCCCTAGATAGGGTGCATTAAATTAATTTCATTTGACTGTACTTGCTATATTTTTTCACCAAAACCTATGTATGACAACTTGTTAGAATCGTGTCAATAACATGATTCTAACAAGTTGTCAAAACTATGATTTTTTGAAAAAATGGGCCTTATAGAAATAAAAGTATGCATCTTATTAGGAGCCCTGACTTAAGATCTAATTTTAGAATATACACAGCATTCAAAGTTTTAATCCTTTCAGTACTAGCGCCGACATATGGCATCGGCAAAAACATGCTCTGAACGCCTAGCCCCGCCATATTGTGTTGTTCATTTAGGTACATCAGTACATCAATTTTCTACATGTTTCCTGTATATGACCATTTTAAAGGAACTAATCTATATTCAGTCACTTGATAAACCCATTTAACAGATAAAATGGGCACAGACGCTTGTGGTTTATATAGATAAATACATGTAAAGGAGGGTTTCATTGGTAGGGCTCCAGTAGCCTACCAGTAAATTACTGAATGGGTTTCATTTTGCAATAGGTTAAAACATGGGAAAAAAATGAGCCATTTGATATTGTTCTCTTCTATTTGTTATATAGAGTTGATATTTCTCTTCTATTCTCCACACTATTAAAGATCAAATTAAAAGACGGTAATCAATTGGTATACAAGGAGTATTTTCATCAGTACAACTTTGTGTGAATACTTTTGGAAAAGTGTTACCAATTTCATACACACATACATACATTTTTGCATTGTCAATTAAACTAGGCTTCACAGATATTGTTTTCATCCCCATATTTGCTTATAGAAGCAACATATATCAGTGATTTATTTTAAGAGGTTTTTAATCATTTCAATCTTGATATTGACCAAGTCAGTACATAGTACACTGTTAACTTATTTTCTGAACTCTGTTGGAGATGTATTATTATGTATAAATTCCATAATGTATTATGTATACAGTGAAACTGGTCTAAAGTGATTACTTAAAAATATACCCAAAATAATATCGTTAAGACAAATGATCATTTACTGTAGACCAGTCCTACAGGAACGTTTGCAAGATCTGACCTGCATAAACCTATCCCCTGAACCTTAGCTTTGGCTTTTGCATTCCAAGAATTGTTTTCAAATGCAAGTATTGCTTTTCCTCAGACACTGTATTGTTAGGTAATGATCCTGATAGTGAGTATTGTTGTGGTTTGTCAGCGTTTCCTATCTTGTTATGTCTTAAACTTTTCAGTGGTCACTTTAGACAGATATTCTTCATTTACTGTCTGTTAAATCATATCTCTACCAACCATTTTGATTGTTAATGATTTGTTATTATTGCACACATACTGTTTAGAAAGATTAACCCGCTAGTTGTATATATAAATAGGTGAACATGTACATGTTAAGGATGTTCTTTTCACCCTTTTTTGGTCAGTACCAGTTGTGTTATAGATTTTCATTCATTGATTTTATATTATTTAGTCACATATACTTTGACAATAATGAAGCTTTCCAAATATTATAGCCCCACTTTTAGATGCATTTTCGAAATGCCTCACACTTGGGTTGAGTACGATCATTGTCTATTTCACAGTTTATCTCATTGTCCATTCAAACTTTGGCTCTGGGAATGAGGTAACCCACAGAAATCTCGCAAACTATGCATGTGCATTGACATGTGTAACAAGGCCAACCTTTGTTCTACCCTACTCTATTGGTGGGTTACTAGAGTTAGACTCTTTATTGGTGAAGAGTTAATTATTACCCCTACTCGACCTTGTGTTGCCAAGACGAGAATGCTCAATATGATCTTCTGTCCGAAGTTTTGCGCAATCAACAAAAAAGAAAAAAAAATACTGCGATTTTTCTAAAATGCATTTTCTCCTAATCCACTTTTTCAAATTTTATCAAATGTCACGTGAATGTTCCGTATGAGTTTTTGTTGTAACACAATTTCTAGCTATTGAAAACTGTTTGCCATGCCAAGTTAATGATCATTGTAATTAAATCTTCAGAATATATTGTTGGATATTTGAAGTGGACTTTTTGGTTTCACAAACACATCCACTAAAGTTTTTAGCTCGCCTATTTATAAAATAGGGGAGGTTATGTTGTCACCGCGGCGTCAGCTTTGTGTTAGGCGTTGCCGGTTAAACCTTTGCATGCAAGGCTTTTTCTCAGACACTATTGTTTTGAAACTTCACACACTTATTCAGGGTCATTAGTTGACCTTGTATGCAGAGTCCCATAACTCTGATTTGAATTTTGACTGGATTATGCCCCTTTTTTTACTTGATAATCTTTGTTAAACCTTTGCGTGCAAGTTCATTTGTCACACACTGTGTATGCTGTTGCTTTGAAACTTCACAGACTTATTCAGAGTCATAACATGACCTTGTATGACAAGTATCATAACTCTGATTTGAATTACGACTGAATTATGCCCCTTTTTCCGACTTAAGAATCAAAACCTTTGCGTGCAGGTTCTTTTCTCACACACTGTGTGTGCTGTTGCTTTGAACCTTCACACACTTATTCTGGGTCATTAGATGACCTTGTATACCAATTACCATAACTCTGAATTTAATTTTGACTGAATTGTGCCCCTTTTTGGACTTAGAATGTTTGGTTTCAGGATATCTCACAATACTGATGCATCATGAAGGTTTCTGAAGGTATGTCAGTTACCTCTTGAGTGTTTGAATCAATTTATTATACCCCCCTCCAACTAGTTAAGGGGGGGGGTAAACTGGAATCGTCCTGTCTGTTTGTCTGTCAGTCAGTCCGTCCGTCCGTCCGTCCAAAGCATATCTAGGTAATATTTCTATGAATCTTTCTCAGACTTTCTATACTTCTTTGCCATAATACGGCATCATGCACCTGTGATTTGGGTAATGATCACTTGGCAAATAAATTAGTTACTTTATTGTTTTACTTTAGGACTATATTTTTTTTCGGTTAGTCATCGACTTCTGAGAGCTTTATTAATACTTCATTTTTAGGATTGAACATTGATTACCGATAGCTAAATACTAGTTCTTCAATAATTGTTATCCCTTAGCCTGCTAAATAAATTGTCGTCTGATAAATTTCTTGTCTGCTCCATTTTGCAAAGTGCTTCAACGTTGCTTAAAGTTAGAGAAAATGTAGTCTGAGGGTCAAACAGCTTTGATCTAGATGAGATGCCGAGTTACTTGGCATATCTCATCTGGATCCAAGCTGTTTGCATATGGGACTATAAGTGTGAGTAGCAGGCTAAGGGTTAACTTATTTATCATCCTAGGCATTGTGCATCTGATATGTTTGTTATGTTTGCTTGACAAATACATTAATTGGAACATTTTATTTTTCTTACTTTAACACATTGAAGTATTGGTTGTAGTTTAAAGGCATTTCAATGGATTTACTATTGTAGTGTGGCAGGAGCCAAAGTCATATCACAGTGATAAATTGAGATATATCTAGTAAATAATTTCAGCAAATAGAATTCAAAATTTATTACTTTTTACTTTAGAAAATGTTGTTAAAGGGAGGTTATTTAAAATAGTTTAGGTATTCAACCTAACTTTCTATTGATGCAGGTTTTATTACATTTTTCTTAGTCATGCATTTACCATGCATGATAATTGTATAAATGTATAGCTATATCATGATTATTACCGGGGTAAGTTCAGGTGATAATAGAGTATGCCTTTTGTAATAAGGCTGCCAGATAGGGTGGTATTAATCACCTTCAGTGATAATTTTCATTTTGTTTTGAGTTTTGCATTACCATTTACTATTACAATTTTTTTTTAAATGATAGATCCCAGATATAGTCAATAAGTTCCCAGACTGACAAGTTAGACACTTTTTAATTTCCTAAAAATTTAACCTACATAAGTATCAAATCCAATGGATTGATGTTGAAAAAATATGAGTATGAATTTTATATTACCTTTTCTTTCAGAAAATCAGGTTAATGTCAGGCTGGTTGTGTTGAATGAATGAATCATGAATCACTTTGAATTTTTTTAAATTTCCTCAGTCAAGTTGTCTCCTCACGGATACATAGCCTTGGCTAGTCTGGGAACTTCCTGACTATTTTTGGTAAATTATCAGAATTACTGTGTGTATAAATATCCTAATATGTAAAGCCACTGCTACATTAATGCACAGTGTTTTAAGACTCATCCGGTTTATAAATTGTTGTCTGCTAAATGTTTATCTGCTACAATGTTTGATTATCTTTAAAATTTTGAAATATGTGTGTAAAAATTGTCTGACTGTGTAAACATCTGGGATTCTTTGTGTCTTTTCTTGAACAAAGCTTTTTGCATATAAGACAGCTTTGTTATAATAAGGGTTATCATAACACCAGAATTTATTAATTAACTAAAAAATGTATGTCAGCTTGTGACAAAGAAATGTTTATGATTGATATGTTTCTTAATATTTTCATTGATGAAGGACCATATGGGTCCTGTTTTATTAAACAACTTGCTCAATGCTGGCGTAAGTCTGGCTCAATGCTGGCGTAAGTAATTCTTGTTTCCTATATAAATCTGATGTTGTAAAAAAAGTGATAAATGGCCATAATACTTGCATTTTGACGTTATATAACTAGTTATACCTCCACAAACAATGTTTGTGAGGGGGTAAATAGGAGTCTGTCTGTTGGTCGGGCAAGTGGTTGTTGGTCTTTCAGTCGGTCCGTCCATCCATCCTAAATTCTCGTGGCGCGAAATACTTCTACATTTCTTCTTGGATTTACTTTAAATTTTGCATATGCATTTGTTATGAGGTTTAGAGATGTGTGACATAATTATACACCTGATTTTACACCTTACGGAGTTATTGCCCCTTATTAAACTCTAAAATTCTCAAATCTTGTGACGCGATCTTCTTCTACATTTCTTCCACGATTGACTTGAAATTTTACATATGCATTTTTAATGATGTGTAGATGATAGTGACATAATTTTCATACGCATCATTTTACAAATTACGGAGTTAATGCCCCTTATTCAACTGTAAAAATCTTGTGATGCAAACTACTTCTACATTCCTTCCCCGATTGATTTGAATTTTTGCATATGCATTTGTAATGAAGTTTAGATGTGCATGACATATTTTTCATAAGTGACATTTTACGATTGATGGAGTTATTGCCCCTTATTTGACTCTAAAAATCTTGTGACACATGCTTCCTGATTGACATGTTATAGTGCACATCCATTTGTAATGAGGTGAACTGAAGAAATGCGCAACATAAATTCCATTCAAGTCATTTCCCCTTATTTGACTCAAAATCTTGTGATGCTAACTGCTTCTACATTTCTTCACCTTTTGAGTATAAACTTTGTATATGCATTTGAAATTAAATTTCCACATGCAATATTCAAAGTATTATGTAGTTGTTTATTTTTATTGGACTCTTACCATATTTTGCGGCGTGTTAATGGAAAGTGATCTAGCTGTGTGACAAGGCTGACATGTGGGGGTATTAATCACCTTTAGTGATAGGACCCCGTTTTCATTAAACCTAAATTATTCCAAATAACTCATCCTTTTAAATGATATTTGGATAAATGATTTGGCATTAATGCCAACTCTGTGCGTAAGTGGTTTAGTAAAACAGGGCCCTGTGTTCTATATTGGTTTTTACAGATTTATTCCACTTTGTGCATACAATTTTACAGAATTATTTTTGCATCTGCCTGAGGTACTTTGTTTGATCATTTACACAGCTTGTTTGATATATTTTAAATAGAAATCAAAGAAATCATTGCTGAATACCATAGACGGGGATATCTGTATCGTCTTATCCATTATTTGTTGGAAGTCCGACATAACTGCACCATAAGGTTGGTTTAACAAATGCATTCACTTTTTGTGTTACCTGCTCTAAGCAGAGATGACACTTAGGGATCACTTCTTTGTCGTATTGTCTCATTGTCTGTCTGTATGTCCGTACGTCACACTTTTTTATGATGTAATAACTCAAGTTCAACTGATGCTATTGAAATGGAACTGAATATGTAGAAAAAGCTCAAGAAGGGCAAGTCATGTGCAAGATCCATAAGTCTGGCAACCATTAATTTTGTGTTATTCCCCTTTTAAATTTTTTTCTCATCACACTTTTCATCTTAACCCTTAGCCCGCCAAATAAATTGGTGTCTGCTAAACTTCTCGTCTGCTTCAATTTTAAAAGTGCTTAAATGTCGCTCAAAGTTGATGACAATGTTTTCTGAGTATCAAACTGCTTTGATTTGGGTGAGACGCCGAGTTACTCGGCGTCTCATCCAGATCTAAGCAGTTTGCATATGACACTATAGTTGTGCTTGGCGGGCTAGGGGGTAAATGTATTTTTTTATTCCCCTAGTCTGAAAGAGCCTGGGCATGTGACACATGTGTTCCACGGAAACCAAATTCTGGTTTACTTGTTTATTTATGTGCTGGTTATCTAAATGCATGGCAAAACATGGCCATGAAATATTGTATGGGCTATTTTGTACACAAGTATTAAATTGTCTAACATGCAAATAGCCAAGATCCAGATGATATGCCATATAACTATGTGTCTCTTCAGGATCTATTCTTTTTGTCTTCAAAGTACAACATTTCAAAGCTTTCTCCCTGAAGTATTGAAACCTGATGAAGCAGCTACTAATTTTGCACCGGCAATGTTAGATTTAAGTAGTGAAAATGATGTTTTTAACCCTTGGCCCGCCAAACAAATTGTTGTGTGCTACATTTATTGTCTACTTAAATTTTCAATGTGGCTCAAAGTTTGTGAACATGTCTGAGTGTCAAACAGCTTGTATCCGGGTGAAACGCAAAGTTACTTGGTGTCTCATCCGCATACAAGCTGTGTTGATATGGCACCTTAGTTGTGTTTTGCTTGCTAAGGGTTAAGACAGGTCACCTCTTAATGCAGGTAAAAGAAAATAACAATAATCCTATACATGTACACAGTCTGTCTTATGGGATGGCAACTTTTATCATGTACATTTAGTGTAATTCATTAGTTACATGTTCACTTTTTCACCAATAAAGTTATATTGAAGGAAAATATCATATTTTTAATTTATTATCTTGGTTCCTTTTACCATGTGTAGGGTTCGTACACCAGTCGTCAAATTATATTATCTGTTTAAGATCTGAATTAACTCAAGCAATTTCAAAGCATTTTCAATCAAATTCCATATTACATTTTACTTTGAAATTCATCATTCTTAATAGTATAGTGAACACAGATGTCATCATGACCATATACAGATGTTGTCCTAAATATATATTTTTTTTAAAAATGTTATGATGCCCATAATGCTAAAAACTAAATATGATTGTTAATTCAGATCTTATATAAAACAAACATTTCTATAAGAAAGTAATGGGATATATTATTGAAGATGCAATTTTTACTCTTTTTTTTTTTAGCTTTCCAGAGCTTGCTTGAAGGATTAGTTTTGTGATACTTGAATGTCTGTCGTATGTTGACCATTCATTCGCTGTCGTCGTCAATTTTTTTCTTGTTAACACTTGTATCCACAATTTTGACGCAATCTTACTCTAATTTGCCCAGAATGTTTGTGTTGATAATATCTGGGTCAAGTTTAATCGTGGGTTGGGTTTGGTAAAAAAGTAGGTCAATAGGTCACCTAGCATTTGTTCAATTTTGATCATGGTAGGGATGGGGCCAATATGTAGGTTACACTATGTCACATCTTGGTAAAAGCATGTGAGCACTCTAGAGGCCATATTTTTTACTCAATCTTCCTCATACGTGCTCAGAATGTTTGTCTTCATGATATCTAGGTTAATTAATGTTATTAGTGTTTGGGTCAAAGAGTAGGCCAGTAGGTCCAATGTTTATAAAAGGTTGTCAGCACACACAGTTTTACCCAATCTTCCGATTCATACTCCTGTCCATTAGTTGAGCTATTTAGGCACTTCTTGGGCCTATTGTTGAAGATACAGTCAAACCTGCAAACAAAGACAATCCTTGGTAAACAAAATTTGTGGGCTTGGTTGAAAGGTGGTCTTTTATTCAGAGGTCATTTTCTATTAAAATTGACCTGTTGGAGATTCAGACACATGAATTTGATTGCAGGTAGTCTTGATTGAATGTGGTCTTTCAAGCCTGTGCAGAAATTCTTCCATGAAGAAGAAAACATTATTTGGCAAATAATAATTAACTGTTAATTTGACAGTTTCAGCTACCTTCAGAAGAAATTGATACCTTCATTAGGTTTGAAAAGGCGAGGGCGGATGGATGCATCATTTGACGACATTCTTCAAGCTTCAGCTGTAAGATTTTTATCTCTTTGTGATTAGAGATGATCTGTAATACTTTAATATTTGGCTTGCATCTGTTTAGTCTTTACACTAGCAGTTTAACCCTTTCACTGCCATAGGCGACTAAAGTCGCCAGAGAAAATAGTGCAGTCCCAGCTTAGACGCCGCCTTCAAAAGACGGCGTCTGAGCTGGGACTTCACTATTTTCTGTGACATTCCGTTTCATGTCCATAGGTTTACACATACTTTTGATTTATTATATTATTTGCTTTATAAAAGCTAGTATGATATTGAATATGAAAGTCGTCCCAAACCGCCACCAGAGCTCAACATGTCGCCAAGATAACAGAAGCTGGCTTCAACATCAAGCAATCGACTATAAAAATTCTGTGGCGCAACTACTTTTACATCTCTTCATGGATTGATATGACATTGTGCATATGCCTTTATAATCAAGTGTAGAGGTGCTTGACATACTTTTTGCTGGAGTCATTCCAAGAATTAGGGAGTTATTGCCCCTTATTGGACTTAAAAATATCTGGTGACACAAAACTACTTATACATTTCGTCAAGGATTTGGGTATTCACCACCTTCCATGGGTGCTCTTTCATTTCAATTTTCCGGAAACATGCTCAGAATAGTATTTGTGATAATATGTCAGTCAATTTGATTATGGGTGGAATATCATAAAACCAAGATGAAGAAAAAGAGAGAGCATTTGAAATGCAAACATAAAATGACATTTGAGCTCAGTTGTACTTTCCGGAATTGACATTATTGTAACAACGCCCTAAAAGCATTACCCTTTTGTTTTATTCTGATTAGAATGAGATCGGTAATGGCCTAGCTGGATCAGAACAGCTGCGGAAGACGTTAGCAGTGAAATATCACTTCCGAGTAACTAGGTATACATACATCTTATACCCTTTGAATGGTGGATAATCTTCTACAAATAGATCATAGTGTTGTCTTTTCAAAATTATTAAAACCTGCTTAATGTTGATGATAAATGATACTCTGAGAAGCTAACAGGTTGGATCCAGGCCAGATGCCAATTTGCTTGGCGGCTTGCCTGGATCCAACTTATTTGTATAAGCATAATGTCTGCCATTCAGACACTTTGCCCCAAACAGATAAAGAACTGATTCCAATGACTCCAAAAAAATTATTATTTTAGAGATTTCAATATTTGTATGCGTTTGTAAACAAAGTATAACCATGTGAGGTAGCTGCTACAGGAGCTGCCTATTCAGGGCCTTTTTTGTTTTCTTATGGTATGCTACAGATTCAAGTATACTATTTTGGTCAGAGCACTAAATTTGTTAGTACTATTTTCAAAGTAGGCAAGTCACATAAATGAAGTAGCGAGTTGAGACTTAAAATAAACTTATGTCTATAATAAAATTTCCAAACGTTGGTACAAGTAAGTAATTGCCCCTCAGTTGTTACTAAAGTCGCATACTAGTGTATAAAATACATAGGTGGAATAACTATCAGAAAATTAATTGTTTTAGAAAAATATCCGACTGCAATATTGTCCTAGGTAGTTGTTTGATAATCTTACTCCTGATTTCACTATCTAACAGATATATTTTAAAATAACAGAGCTGTCAGCAGAGAGCTTGTTAGATGTCTGGATGAAGAAGGTGTTGAGAGAAGAAAAACCAGAAGACTTCGCAGGCGTGTTTATTTGTCCAAGGTATATTTTTACCCAGATTAGCCCCCACATTGAAACAATTGTCTAAATCGTGTAAGATTGCGATAAAGATGAAAAAACCAAATGTACTGGTGTGTTGCAAACATTGTCTATTTGTACTGAATATCAGATTATACTGTAACTACATGGGGACATGCATAGTTTACAAACGTCTTGTTTTTATAAATTTTCAGGGTCCAAATTACGCTTGGCACCTGGGTAAGTTTACTTAAGTAAATTTTGTTATACATATCTCTTTGATCATGCAATGAATGATTCATTACAAAGGAAGTACTGATTAAAAGGTAGTTACCAATGTTGAGCATTTTTACATTTTAAATGATAAAATGGGTCACATTTTAATGACAATGTGAAAACATGAAGCCAGTTTTTTATTTATTTCAAATTTTTCATTTCATAAATCCAACAAGCATGACTATTCATGTAAGCTCATATATTTATAACAAATTGGAACTATTGTCCGAGAGTGCCACAAACATTGCCGTAAATCAGGGACAGGGTTCTGCCAAGGCCTCAGAAAAAGTGGGGAGAATTCTCTCATCTCTTCTAAAAGAAGGGGAGATTTGAACAAAAATAGGGTGATAATTACCACTTTTATTAACCCATTGGAGATCTGGATGGGAGAATTATCCCCTCCTTGCTATTTTTAATGGGAGAATTTCTATTTTTATGAGAAAATATCCCCAACTCTTGTCGTTGGCAGAACCCTGCAGGGATATGTACTTCCCTTATATAGCTATTCCAGTAGTGCTGCTTGACAATTGCAACACAACGACGTCCTAACAAATGACGTTACCATAAACAACAGAAATGTTTTAGGCAATGCAAAAATGCCGTTTAAATATTCAAAAAAATTTGATAAAAAGACTTACAAAAGGGCTTTAAAGACTTATTTGATCAAATATATTTTTCATTTATGTTAATTACAACTTGTTTTTATGAAACTCTTTCAATATAATGAATACTGTACAACACTGGCTAAATTTTGTGTCATATCATGATAATTGAACAACGTTTAATGGCCCATCATATAAAATCCTCTTATAATACATTGCAGATGGCTATGACAAGCTGGCGCCCTTCGGAATTTTCATCCATGGATGTATTGATGGGTAAATGATTAATATTTGTCAATGTAGAGTAAAGTAATATGCTAGATATTTCATATTATCACAAGTTCAACTGCCTAACCTACACTGTATAAAACAAAATTGTTGGAAGAGTAATGTCTTCATAAAAAAACTTTGGATGGGCATGAACTTTAACATAAGCAAACAGAATGGACAATTATGTTTTTAATGGTGCATGTATACAACTAGAATATATAATCTGGATACACTTGCAATAACATGCCAATATCGGTGACCTAGTCGAAAGGGGTAGGTTCTCTGATTTTGTGAAAGAAAATTACATACATGTATTTTTTTCAACGACAAAATCCTTCTATTGGATTAATGATGTCCGTGGTGGCTGGGCGTTGGAACAGGTACACGTGACCTCAGGTTAACCTTTTGGTTAAACTGCTCAATTTTCTTTATCCCTCATTGGATCTCTTCCATATTTGGTCAGTTACTTAATTGGATAAACATCTTCAACATGCAGTTAACGTTTACCTTAGACCTTATTTTGTTAAAATTAGGTCAAGGCCCAAAAACCCGTCCTTAATACCACCTGGTCTTGTTAGAAAGGGAAAATAAAAATATATCTGAAAATAGATTATTCCGAATATATGATCACTTTTTAGCTCGGCCGTTTTTCAATGAAAAAAAGTTGGAAGTATTGTCATCACTCTGGTGTTGTCGCCGTGGTTGGCGGCGGTGTTGTCGTTGTCGTCGTTGTGACAAACTTTGACCTTGGCTATAACTTTTTAAGTGTTCAAGCAAATCTTATGAAACTTCAATTGATTGTTCACCATCACAAGGGCTACAATCTGACCAAGAACCATAACTCTGCACGGCTTTTTGACAAAATTATGCCCCTTTATCGAAATGCAAAAATGGACTGTGCGTTGATTACAGGAGTGTCAATAGTTTGTGACAAACTTTAACCTTGGCTATAACTTTATAAGTGTTGAAGCAAATCTCAGGAAACTTCATAAGCTGGTTCACCATCACAAGGGCTACAATCTGACAAAGAGCCATAAATCTACACGGCTTTTTGAAAAAAATTATGCCCCTTTATAGATATGCAGAAATGGACTGTGTGTCGATTACAGGAGTGTCAATAGTTTGGCATGTGTGTTAATGGCTTTGCATGAATGTTGACTAAAGGAAAGTCAATGAACATTCACCATCACAAGGCCACAATATGACCAAGGGGCATAACTCTCAAAGGCTTTTAGACAAAAATATGTCCCATTACGGCATTAAGACTTAACAGACAAGTGTTGGCCTCTGCATGCGGGGCTCTTGTTTAAAAATGAGGTGCTATTTATACCCCCAAAAATTTATTTTGGGGGGTATACTGGAATCAGCCTGTCGGTTGGGCGGGCGGGCGGGCGGTTGGTCTGTCTGCAAAATCTTGTACATTCAAATCCTCCTACAGTTTCAACCTGAATCACTTGATACTTGCCATAAATGTTAATCAGGAGTAGTAGATGTGCAAGAAGCATTTTTTCCATGTCATTTAGGTCATAGCGGAGTTATGGCCCTTTAACTTTGCAAGAATGCGGTCAGGTATAGACTTACGAAAGCTAAACTCAATGGATTCCATTATAATTTGGCAAAAACTATTTTGTATTGGCTTATCTGTGTTTATGCTGTGACCATGACCGGGTGTGGGGGTATTTTTGTCCCCTTCAGTGCCAGTTCTAGTTTAAACTACATTTGATTGTTTTCTGAACATATGCAACAATATGAACACATGGTGGCAATTTTTTTATTTTTTTTATACATGGCAATTTTTATAAGTTTTTGACCCTTTGACATAAGTTCACTTAGACATCATAACTAATATCTTTCACTAAAAATGTTAACCAAACTGTAACACCTATAGAAAGTTAAATAAAAAATTACTTTTTTTCTCTAAATAGTGTAGTTTAAAAGTGTAGATATTTAAATATAATTAATTTACAGATTCAGTAGAAAAGTGATATGGTTGAGGGCAGGCATAACGAATCGACGGCCAGAAGTTGTAGGGGAGTATTTCCTCACTGCTGCTGAAGTGGAAGGTGGCAAGTATTACTTTCAAATTAATTCAATAACAATAAATCCATTTTAAGGTATGATACCAGATATTATTTTTCAAAATTCAAATAAAAAATATGTATCCGAGCACAGTTCTTTTGAATTTTTTTAACAAAAAAAACATGAGATGAAGATCTTGTTTGAAATTGATCTGTCCATCCGTACTTCACACTTTTACTGTCATGCTTTAACTTTTGCAAATAACTCGAGTTCAACTGATGCTATTGAAATGGAACTTCATATGTGGATAGAGCTTAACCCTTTGAATGCTGGGTAATTTGCTAAAAATAGATTATATTGACGTCTGTTTTTTAAAACCTTTAAATTCTGCTTGAATTTTATTGGGAATGGTAGACCACGTAGCAAACAGGTTGGATCTCAGGTCAGTTAATCGGCGGCTGGCCTAGATCCAACCTGTTTGCATAAGCATAAATGCGGTTCCAGCACTGAAAGGGTTAAGCGGGTCAAGAGTCATGGACAAGATCCATAACTCTGGCATCAATATTTTTGGAGTTATTTACCTTTGACAATTTCCTGAAAAGAGTCCGGGTAGGTGACACATTTGTTCCGCTGAACACACAATCCTAGTTTTATGTTAAAAAACTATTTTGATTTCAATTATATTAAATATAATTTCAGGGTTCCCAAGGATGATACGCGGAGATCATGGAACAGAAAATGGTCTAGTGGCAAGACTCGTTGAAGAGGCTACAGATCAGGAATCATCCTTTCTTTATGGAAAGTCAACATCCAATCAGGTGAATATTTTTTTCATATTATGTAATCATAAGTATCTTTTCATTACATTCATGTCACATTATGTCTACATTGTTAATGTGGAATACTTTCACTACCTAATCCCAAGATAGCAAGTATTGGAGATTTTATGAATCCAAATGAGATTTCAAGTTCACTTGTTTTTTCATCAAAACCCAATTTGACAGAGCTTCTGCCAATGGCTTCATCAAAGGATGCAGGCAATGCAACACAAAGTCCATTATTCACTGAAAGAGGAATTTCATAAATGAAATTCACATATCTGGATAAAACTTAAACAAAATGACTGCCGTAAAAAACGCTTACTCAGACCAGAGGGCTTCTCCATGAGTCCTCTCATCTATGTCTACACAGTATGGATTTGTCTCTTTGTATATATTCGACATTTTACCATAAATGTTTGAAATATAACAGTATTTCAGAATCATGTGAACTTTGAAAATCCTACCAAAACCAAAATAGATTATCCATACATTTTAGCCAATCTGTTTTCTTCAGACCTGAACAAACATCTGCTATATAGGTCTAAGCAGTGTGACATCACACAAATATTCTCTATAAGGTCCCATGTTTATGCTTGGTTTACATTCTGGGCCTGGTATAACCAATATGTGGTACAATAAATATATCTTCCAGAGGATCGAAAGATGGTGGGGATACCTGAGACAAGCTAGAGCTGATTTCTGGATCAATGAATTCAAGGTATTTTATTGTGTTTCCAGGATAATTAAAGTTGATGTCAGTGTTAAAATAATTTGCAATGAAGGTATACAATAATATAATAAATAATGTGAAATGTAGATAGGCATTGATTGAGGAGAAGGGCAATGACTTATCACTGTGCCATTATACCCCCCACTGGTCACCCCTTTTTATGAAAATGATTATAATAGTTTAAGTTGTACTTCTAAACATTGCATTATCATGGAAGCGCTGTAGTTATTGAAAAAATCAAAAGCAACAAGTCTAAAGTAAGAGGCTTTATTAAAGAATAGGATGCAACATTTATACTTGGCATAAATGCTCAAGATGTTATGAAGTCCTCTTCCAAATGGATAAAACACACACAAAAAACAACATTGAAAACTTTTGTTGCCAATGCAACCAAATGGAATTGTTATAATTTTGTACAGCAGTGCTCATATATCTTTTTTTTTGTAATCATATATTACAGCTAATGGAAAGGGATGGTTTGGTAGCAAGAGATGATCCGATACAAAAGTAAGTCCTCCATTGAGATTGTTTATCCAAATATGGATTTAATATGGATTTTAAATTACTTTGCCAGTCCCCGGAAAAAAAACACTACAAGTGTTGGGGGCGGCAGCCCCTGGTGAAACAACTTTCATGGCAACATTAACATTAGCCTTAATACGGATAAATGAAACTGATAATTCATACTCTATTAGGATTATATCAATGCCATAGCATCTGCTTTCAGAGGGGATCTGCAAAGGAAAGGTGCTCCAAAATATTAAGCTTATTATATATCCACCACCTTTGTTGAGGGCTACACAGGATTCACCTTGTCTAGCTTTTCTTTATTCTTGATTTTTATGCCCCCCAGACAAGATCTGGGGGGCATATTGTTTTTGCCCCGTCTGTTTGTCCGTTTGTTTGTGGACAACTTTAACATTGGCCATAACTTTTGAGCCATTACAGATACAGACTTGATATTTGGCATGCATATGCATCTGCTCAAGCCGCACATTTTAAGGGGCAATTTGTCAAGGTCAAGGTCATCCTTCAAGGTCAAAGGTCAAATATATAGGTCAAAAAGTCCACTTTCATTTTGGCCATAGCATTTGATCCAA
>Ga0209567_10000624_pt1 | contig 19334 bp, 13 predicted proteins | sample COG_12_FD_184756 | JGI IMG/M metagenome (GOLD analysis project Ga0209567, IMG submission 184756) | Pelagic marine sediment microbial communities from the LTER site Helgoland, North Sea, for post-phytoplankton bloom and carbon turnover... | ecosystem: Environmental > Aquatic > Marine > Neritic...
TGCGCCGGAGACTCCGATTGCTGCTCCAACGACTGCGGACCGGAAGGCACGTGTGTGGTTCCTCCGGGATGCCTTCCCGCGGGTGAGGCCTGCGGCAGTGGCGTCGGCTCGACCTGCTGCAGCGGCAACTGCCTCGACTTTGGCGAGGGTGACATGCGCTGCGGAACGAGCGGGGCGTGCCGTGTGGTCGGCGAGGTCTGCGCGGCGGCGGAAGACTGCTGTAGCTTCAATTGCGTGGTCCCCGAAGGCGAGACCTTCGGCCAATGTGACACGATGCCGGGCTTTTCCGAGTGCAAGTCGGTCGGCGAGCCATGTCAGCAAGACACGACCTGCTGTTCGTTCACCTGCCGAGACGACGGCACCGGCTTCAAGTCGTGTCAGTACTTGAGCGGCTGCCGTCCGATGGGCGAGCTCTGCCGAGAAGACTCCGACTGCTGTAACGCCGCCGTGCAACCGGAAGGCGTGTGCACAAAGACGGTCAGTGAGGATGTCGGGCGCTGTCAGAATCCAGGCGGTGATGCGCCCGCCGGCGAGGTCTGCGCGACGGCCGGAGGCGGTGCCTCGGGCTCCAATCAGTGCGAGGGCGCGAGCGGGCAGGGGCTCGCCAACGACAACTGCCGAGAGACCTCGGTCGGCACGTACCGATGCTTCGAGGAAGTCGTCGTTTGCCTGGATCAGGGTGCTACGTGTGCGCTCGGCGAACAGTGCTGCTCGGGCATCTGTGCACCCGATCTCGATGGGAACCTGGTCTGCGATCCGGTGACGATGTGTCCCGAAACCGACCCGATGTGCACCATGTGCGTCGAGGGCGGTGAGACGTGCGAGATGAATAGCGATTGCTGTTCGGGCCTCTGCGACCCGATGAGCAAGACCTGCAGGGCCTGCCGCGCCGACGGCGAGACCTGCACCACCGGCAGCGACTGTTGCTCGGCCTACTGCGACACGCAGACGCTCGCTTGCGGCATCGTCGTTCAGTAAACCTGGACGCTTGGCGCACCCGCACCGAAGCGTCGTAGCAGCTGGCTAGTAAACGACGGCCCCGCCGGTGCCACCGTCCATACCACCGTCGCCGCCGGCACCTCCGGTGCTACCCCCGTCTCCGCCATCTCCGCCATCTCCGCCGGCACCGCCGGTGCCGTCACAGTCCTCCCGGTCTGAGTCGAAGCGTTCGCCGTAGCCAGGGCCGTCGCCGCTGCTGTTGTTCCCAGCCTTCACCCAGGCGCCTGTGATCACTTTGTCGGCTTTACCGATGGTGACGCATTGACTGTTCACGTTGTCGAGCTTGCGATGCTCGCCATCATAGAACTCGAGCACGACGTTGGAGATGTCCTTGCACGACGATACGTCGATGGAGTGGCACTCGAAATCCACCTCGATGTGCCCGACCGAGCCACCGTACGGACATTCGAGCTTCGGATCGCAGTTGCAGTGGTGCCCGCCGTCGTAGTGGCCGTCATCGTCGTAGCCGCATTCGTCTTTGCAGGCGTCCTCGTGCTCGCACTCGTACTTGCATTCGTCGTAGTGGTAGTCGCACCCGTCTTTGCACTCGTCGTAGTGGTGGTCACATCCATCTTTGCAGCCATCGTAGTGATAGTCGCACCCGTCCTTGCAGCCATCGTAGTGGTCATCGCACGCGTCCTTACAGCCCGCGTCATGGGGGTCGCAATCGTACTTGCAAGCTTCGTAGTCGCGGTCGCACTCGTGCTTGCAGCTCTCGTAGCCGTGATCGCACTCGTACTTGCAGCCCTCGTAGCCGTGATCGCACTCGTACTTGCAGTCGTCGTAGCCGTGGTCGCACTCGTCTTTGCAGCGCTCGCCGTCATGGGGCTTGCAGTCGCAATCGCAGCCCATGCCGCCAGCGCCGGCCATGCCCCCGGTGCCGCCCGCGCCACCCATGCCGCTGGCACCACCCATGCCATCGGTGCCAGCCATGCCGCCGGCGCCTCCGCTTCCACCGGCGCCACCGTGGTCATCGCAATCCAGCTCGGAGTCGAATCGTTCTCCGTAGCCCGGGCCATCGCCGCTCCCATTGTTGCCGGCTTTCACCCAGACGGTGGTGATGATGCGGTCGCCACCACCGAAAGTCCCGTAGTGGCCCTTCAGCCCATCGAACTTCTGATGCTCGCCATCGTCGTAGGCCAAGACCACATTCGAAAGGTCCTTGCACGACACGACATGCACCTCGGTGCAGTCGAAGTGAACCGCGATGGGACCGATTGGACCACCTCGAGGACAGTCGAGCCGACAGTCGTCGTGATCGCCCTCGTCTCCCATCTGCCAGTCGTCACACTGATCCTCATCGGGCCATTCGTCACAGTCGTCGCGATCGCATTCGTCATAACTGCGAGGCATGAGCTCGAGGCCGTCGCTAGACGCCGGGTCGCTCGCCGACGAGCAGCCGAGGAGCGAGCCAAGAACAAGAACCAGACTGAGTCGGAATTTGGACATGCCGGCGAGATTAGAGTCAGGCCCGACCCCCTTCAAGAAGATCTCCGCTGAAGTGACGATGAATTACGGGCGCGTATGTTCGCCAACCCAACCTAGTTGGATAAGTACGACGCCGCTGTGCGTCTGGACGATGCCGCCTCGAGAGCCATGCCGTCGGCGTCAACGTCCCCTCTCGTCACCAGAGACGCGCTGCGACACCGTAGGCTGTGTCGTCATCGGCGCGAGAACGATCGCAGCGAGCTCCAGCGCTCTTCGGAGCCCAAACTCAGCGGATGTGTTCTGCAAGACCTCTTGCGCAATCTGGAACGGTGGCGCCTCGATGACCGCTCGTGCGAGCTCGTGAACTTGCGCGATCGGCACGTCGCCACCGACGGCCACGACGCGGAGCAGATCGCGTGCGAGATTCTTCACCACTGGTGAGAAATCGGACCTCCCGAGGGTGTTCTCGGGCGTTCCTGACCGACTCGCACCCTTGAATTCATGCGCTTTTTCTTCTGCAACGTCTGCTAAGGATCTAGTGAGGTAACACTCGTGGAGGTTCGAGTCCTCTCTTCCGCACCCAGTCCTCTGTAAACGTAACTTACGTGTCTAGGGGACACTCTCCGGGTGCACAAGCACGCGATTCTAAAAGGATTCTCAGGCAAAGATCGCAACGACTGGTCCGATGGCACGCTGCGATCTTCGCCGGGGGACCCACATGAATTCGGGGGGTTAGGAGGGGGGAGAGTGTCCCTACCAGTTTTCGTTGAATGGCCGAACGTCGACTTCGAAGGACCAAGCCGATTTTGGTTGGGTGGCCAGGTGGTAGACCGTCTGAGCAATATCGCTGGGCCGAAGGCGCGTGCCTTCCTCGCCGCTTTGATCGTCCGTCCCGATGCCGCCGTCGACGATGACGAGGGCGACGTGAATGCCCTCGGGTCCCAACTGCCGCGCGAACGACTGCGCAAGGCTTCGTTGGCCAGCCTTGGCGGATGCAAACGCCGCCGTGAACGGCTTTCCACGGAGGGATGCCGTAGCGCCGGTCACGATGATCGCGCCGTTTGCCTTCTTGCGCATGGGGCCAACGACCTCACGGGTGCTCTGCAAGAGCCCGCGAACGTTGATCTGCCAACCCTTCTCGAACTCGTCGTCCGGTACGTCGTCGAACGTTCCAAACTTCCCCGAACCTGCATTGTAGAGCAGCACATCGACGTCACCGAGGTCTTCACGCACCTGCGCGAATGCGTGCTTGATCGCTTTCGGATCGGTCACGTCACAGGCGTAGGCTTTGCCACCGAGCTCGGCTGCAAGGCCGCTCGAATAGTCGGTTGAGCGCGAAAGGAGTGCAACTGCATAGCCTTCCTGCGCAAAGCACTGCGCAAACGCGCGCCCATTCTTCGGCCCTATTCCGATGATCACACAGACTGGTTTTTCCATGTCGCTATCTTAGGGCCCGGCACGGCGCTGCACAGTGCATCGGACGGAGCTGACGAGATATCAGCGATTTCGGCGGTGGCTGCGGCTGGTGGAATGCTAGCGGTCCGCCGACCTCGGCCGGATCTTTCTGCCGGCACGCCTCGCTTCGCGCCGGGTGTTCACCGGGCGAGTGCTGTCTTTTCTTCCGGACACCTTACGTTTCGACCATGGCGGCCCCAGATTCACTTCTATCCATGGCGTCCACCCGCAACACTCTCAGCCGCGTCCTCGCTATGCTTGCGATGGTACTGGTCTCTCCCGCAGCAGCCTCCCCCTTCGACGACGCCCTCGGCCCGGCCCCTCGCGACGATGGCGGTCGGTTCGTGAACTCTGCGGGTCCGATGCCCGAAGTAAGCGCCTCGGTGACGCTGCCCTTCTTTCTCCGACGCATCGCGAGCTCCTTTACCGAGATCTCGAGTCCGCTCGATCAGGTACCGAACGATGGCGCCTGGCTGCGCGGGAATGCGAAGCACAGCGAGCCCACGGTGACCTGGATCGGTCACGCGACGCTCCTCGTTCAAATGGGTCACCTCACGTTCCTCACCGATCCGATCTGGTCGGACCGGGCAAGTCCGGTCTCCTTCGCGGGGCCGCAACGAATCGTGGAGCCAGGTGTCGCGATCGACGATCTGCCTCCGATCGACTTCGTGGTGGTCTCGCACAATCACTATGACCACCTCGACCTTGCAAGCTTGGTTACGCTGTCGGAGCGGGATTCAAGCACACGCTTCTACGTTCCTCTCGAGAACGGCGACCTCCTTCGCGAGAACGGAATCGAAAACGTCGAAGAGCTCGATTGGGGCCAACACGTCGAGCACGAAGGGGTGCGCGTCTACTGCCTGCCAGCGCAGCACTGGAGCAAGCGCGGCATGGGCGATGATCGCGAAGCACTCTGGTCGTCCTGGGCGGTAGTCAGCCCGAAGCGACGGTTCTTCTTCGCGGGGGACACCGGCTACTTCGACGGATTCGCCCGCATCGCCGAGGCGATCGGCCCGTTCGACCTCGCAGCTGTGCCGATCGGCGCCTACGAGCCGACCGAGATGATGAAGGCGTCACACATGAATCCCGAAGAAGCGGTTCAAGCGGCCATCGACCTTCGCGCTCGCGCCGCGGTCGCCATGCACTACGGCACGTTCAAGCTCTCCGACGAGCCGCTGGACGAACCTCCCACGCGCTTCAAGAAAGCGGCGTCCGAGGGGGCTCTCGGAGACGAAGCCGCGTGGTTGCTCCGCATCGGCGAAACCCGAGCCTTCTGACGCGGGAGAATCGGCCTTCAGGCCGGCACCGGCTCCATGCCGCGGGCTTCGGAGATCGTCCGGTGAAGGATCGCCGGCGGGGCGATGCGGTGCCGCTCGAACGCGCGCATGACCCTGAGGTTCACGTCCGTCTCGAACGCCTTTTCGTATTGGGTATCGAGCACATAGGCCTTGAGCTGAAGCCGCACCGCGACGTAGTTGTCTTGGATGACCTGGTTGACGAGCACGACCACGGGTTTGGGAAGATGGACATAGCGGCTGGTAAGTCCGGCTTCGGTCACGATGTCACGCGCCTTGGTGATGTCTTGGTCGAGCCCAATGTAGAAGTCCATGACGACCTGCATGTCGAGGGCGCCGTAGTTTCCACATGAAGTCATGTCGGTGAGGAACTTGTTGTTGGGGATGGTCACCGTGCTGTCGCTCAATGTCTGCAGCCGCACCGATCGAAGGCCGATCGCCGTGATGTCACCGTACTCTCCACCAAACGCGACCCGGTCGCCGACCTGGAACGGTTGGTCGATCATGATCATGATGCCGGCGATGAACGAAGCGACGAGATCGCGAACGGCGAAGCCCACGGCGACCGCCGCCGTGCCACCAAGCAAGGTGAGAGCCGTGGCATCGAAGCGAACGCTCAGCGCGATGATCGTGCCGATGGTTCCGATGTAGACGAAGAACTGGACGATCGTGCCGAGCTTCTGGAAGAGCATGCGGCGGGTCGTGAACTGGTCTCCAAGATTCTCGACGAAGTTATTGAAGAAACGAAGGCCGACCCAGACCCCGATGATGATGAAGACCGACGTGACGACTCCGCCCCAGCGAATCGCTTGGCTGATCTGCGAAATCACTTCCTCGTCGCTCGGCTCCTGCGCTACGGCCAGGGCCGGACCGAGCCACTGGCCGAGGATCGCTGCGAATAGAAGGATTGGTTTGTGTACTTTCATGCCGAACACCTCAGAGCAGCAACAGATGCTTTCTGCGAAGCATACTGATGATCGCGCGATACCATTGAAGGTCGATCTCGAAAAGATGCCCTTCCCCTTTGATGTAGCCGTGGACGCGTGCGGCACGCAGGGCGTCTGCAACTTCGGCCGTGCTAAGGTCTGTGCAGGTCACCACATCTTCCTCGACCGCCAGCTCTAGCTGAACGACGGTGCGTAAGACGAAGTAGAAGGTCGCGGGCAAATCATCCAACTGGCTCGCGGAGGGTCCCGAGAAGAGCCGGACGTACACCGTCTCATCGTCGGGCTGTCGATACAGGGACTCTCTCCAGAAGTGTAGCGCGACCTCTGGATTGCCGTCCGAGTAGTCCCAGAGAATGCGGTAGAAGTCCCGCTTCGTACGCTCTTCGTCAGAAACGGGGGAGGTCCGCACTTGGCGCGGCACCACCAAGCGCTCAAAGCTTGGCACGACTCCCGCGGCCGCGCTGCGCTGCTCGATCAGCGACGCGATTTGAGTTTCTTCCCAAGGCTTGAGCTGGATGACTTGGTCAAACGCAGCGCGGTCTCCACGGGCCCGCCGCAGGTACTGCCAGGCAGGCATTCCAATGGCGATCAACCAAGAGGTCTGCGGGCTGACGCTGCGCGTGAGCTCGATGAGTTGGTCGATGTCCTCCAAGCCACCGATGAGCGGACGAACGAGCCTTTGCGCGTCATCGACACGGATCACGGTGGGAGCGCGCTCACGCAAGGACGCGATGATTTCTTCCTCGGTCGCCGTCCCCGGGAGGCCGAGGGCACGCGCGAAATCGACCAAGAGCGCGGCGAAACCCCCTGGTTGGCATTGCACCGCACAGAGGCTGCCCGATTCGAGGTCGCTCGTGACGCGATCGAGAAAGGTAGTTTTCCCTAGCCCGCGCTCTCCAACCACCGCGACGATCGCATCACGGTCGGACCGCACGAGCGCGCGCATCGCGTGAACGCTCTCCGACATGTACGAGGTGAGAAGCTCGGGCGGAGTCTTAGGATCGGGTGCGAGGGCTGCGTACAACTCCGCGGGGATCGGTTCGGTCCCGTACTCCGCAGGCGTGGCCGTCTTGTTTTTCTCGACGCCACGTCGAAACAAGTACGCGAAAATCCGCCGAAGGGGCGCGAGATCACTCACTCGTCGTACGACAAACCCCGCGACGCCTTCGATGAGAAGATAGACGCCGCCGACCGCTGCAGCCGGATAGGTGAGCAGCCCATGGTCGTGACGCACGACCCACCGCAACACGCGGGATCCTTCGCGGCCTTTCGCGCGCTCGAAGATCGTGTCCTTCCACCAGAAGACGAGCACGAGGAACACGGGAATTGCGAGAAAGCCAAACGTACTGATGACCCACGCGTAGATCGCTCCCTTGCCGACGGTGGCGACGGTCAGGGATAGAATCAACCCCACCGCAACGACACTCACGCCGACCAGCCGCAGCGAGCGAAAGCGTAACTTGCCGGAGGATTCGCTCGAGAAACCCTGACGACTGGCCATCGCGTCGATTAGCTCGACGACGAACGCACCGGCCAACAGCCACGCAACGATGATCTGGAAATACTTCGTCTCGGGTAGTCGTCCCGCTTTCGAGATCAACATCGACAGCAAGGCGAAAAAAACCAGCCACTCGACTGGCTTCCGGATTCGACGCACGTACCAAACGAAGGTCGCAACACCTCGGGTCAGTTGCGTCTGGGGTCTTTTCTGGAGCCAGGCCCGCCGCGATTGCTCGAGCGTGTCGTCGGCCCGCTTTCGCCACCAGCGAAAGACCAGCACCAAGAACAGGAGTTGAAACAGGCTGAATACCACTGGCCCGGGCGCGGATTTGAGCTGTCGGTATTGGTGCGCCGCTTCCCGCGGGACGGCGAGCAAGTGGAAGCGGACTTCGAGGATGATCTGGTCGAGCTCGCGTTTGACCTCGGCGACACCGTCGGACCCAAAGCCCTCGAGACTGTCCCGCCGAGCCTCGCTGAGCATCTCAAAGAGGCGAAGGCGAGCCTGATTCATGATGACGATCGCATCGCGAAGCGCTTCGGCGCGATCCCACCTGAGCTGACCCTCGAGGGCCTGGAGCTCGAGAGCAGACCTGCTGAGTGAAGCTCGGAGCTGGCTGGCGGCGCCGTCGTCGATGTCCGCAGGAAGCTGATCGGCATCTGCATTGGGAGGCAGAGCGACTTCACTCAGGTCGGATGTCACGGCATCCAGCGCGCCGCTCAGATCGTGGTGCGCGACACCGAGATCTCTCGCGAGCCCCCGGTAGAGGTCGTCGGCTTCACTCGCGCTGGCCTCCCCGGTCGGCATCGCACTTTGCAACTCTCGAACTTTTCGGTTCCATGCGAGCGCGGACTCGGTCGTCGTCTCGACCTCTACCCGATTGTTTGCAAGCTCCGCTTTGAACCGGGCCTGAGCCTCCTTCACGGTCAAGAGCTGAGCACGCCGATCTGCGATCAGTCGAAGTGACTCGGTCTTGGCCTGCTGCGAGTCGGCGAGCGCTGCTTCGCGTTCCAGAGCCGCGTCCTGAGCCGCTTGCTCAGCGCCGCTGATCTGTTCGGCTAGCGCTTCGGAGGGTTCGGTGCTGCTTCGCGCATGCCTTGACAACAGGCGCCCACGCTCGTCGTCATCGAGCTCGAGAAATTGAAGCCACAGGACGTCGCGCCGATGCCTCGCAGCGTCCAGTTGCCCGTCGACGTCGTCTTTGGCGGCGACTGGTATCGGCCCCCTGGCGCTCGGGTCCAGAAAGCGACGGCGCCGTTCAGGGTCTGCCGCCAGGTCAGTCAGCTCGACCGGGTCGATTTCGAGAAGCGGTCGCGGATCGATCGAAGGGTCCAAGTCCGCCGCGAGAAACGCCTCCAGCTGGGCGATTTGCTCTTCGATCTGCGCGAGCATCTCGGCCTTTGCCTGGGCCGAGCTGGCCTGCACCTCGGCCTCCCGGCGTCGGGCCTCATGCCTGGAAAGAATCGCGTCACGCTCCGAACGTGGGAGAGAGAGAAACGCCGCCTGTGCTTCAACCAGCTCACGGCGCGCCTTCCCCAGGGCGTCCTCGGAGCCTGGCGTCCGCAGAACACGCTTGCGGCCTGATTGACGCTTTTCCTGCTTGGAGTCTTGCTCGAGCTCTCGCAGCAGCAGCTCGAGATCTGGGTTGGCCTTCGGAGCACCGAGGTCGACCTTGAAGAGGGGCTGCGGATCGACCGCCACATCCAAGCGCCCGGCCATGAGTTGTCGGATCTGCTTCGTCTGCTCCCGTAGCTCCTCGATGGTGGGAACATTGGCATCCTGGGCTTCGAGCGAAACCGTCGGCACCCCGGCGTCCCCGACCGGCTTCGTTGCGGCTGGTTCTTGGGCGTCCGCAGAGGGGGCCCAGCAACAAACGACCAGCGTCAGCCCAAGCCACAGTCGGTCGCTAGAAGTGGTCATCGGCATCCGATTCGGCGGGAGTATAGACGGCCTCTGACTCCCGGAGTAGCGAATGTTTCGCTCGAGAACGAGGGGCGAAAGCGATGAGACGAGCTCTACCTGGCGAGCGTCAATCGGCGTTCACTAGACCGAGGGCTGTGGAGATCTCTTGCAAGGTGGTTTCCTCCGCCGCCCTTACCCGCCCGTCGGCAGCCACGGCGATTGCAGCGGCTCCTCGGACCAGCTCGCTTCTGGCCGGGTCACCTGCTACGCGAGCGATGCAATCGAGCGCGCGTCGCCGACCGTCTTCAGGGTTGGCGATCAAGGAGTCGGTGAGATCCCGAAACGTGCTTTCGAGTGCCTCGAAGTCTAAACCCGTGAATACGTCCGCCTTCCGCCGCAGCATCTCGACGAACGCCTCGGCCTCAGAACCTGCGAGCTCGCCGTCCGAAGCTGCCACCAATGCAAACGCCCCGGAGAGGGCGCTCAGCAGAGCATCGGTGACATCCTCGTCGAAACGAACCCAACTCGCGATGGCGTACGCCAGAGTCTCGTCTGCATCCATTGATGCCTCCTCGGCCGAGGAGAGATTAGCGCGACCTCTACGAGATTGCGAGGCATCTTAGAGTCGCCCAGTAGAGAGCGCGGCGGCGGGCTGGGGAACGACCGCGTTGATCAACGCGGCTTCGTGTGCCTACGGACGTTCAGCTGTCGGAGCAGGGAGTCCGTCAATTCGAATTGGACGTGCATCTCCGGCAAGACGAGGACCTTCGCTTGGTCTGACAGGCCCAATCACTCGAGGCTGCGAAGCTGGTCGTCGAAGCGCCGGACGTCTTCCTTGGCTTTTGCAAGCTCGATGAAGCGTGGAAGCTCTCTGGAGTTGGCGCTCTGCCGCTCGAGCGCTGCGAGGTCGACGGGGGCGTCGGATTCGTAGGCGCGGAGGGCGTCGAGGGCCGTTTGGATCTCGCGGGGCAGTCCGGCCAGGTCGTTGGGCGCTTGGCCGAATCCCAGGGCATATCGGGCCAGCCGCGTCTTGGCGTCACTCGGGAGATTCGTCCGCGAAAGCGTTTCGCGCAGGGTTGCGAGCACGGAGCCTAGCGTGCCGGCGTCCGTAACGGAGGGGTCCTGTGCCAACTCGCGCAGCGACTCCTCGATACGCCCCTGGGCGGCGACTAATCGAAACCGGAGGTTCTTCGACAGGGGGTGCAGCGAATCGGAACCAATGACCTGGTCCTGCAGGATCTGCATGGCGGCGTCGATGTTGCCGAGGCGCGCTTCCACCGTGGCGCGCGGGAGGGCGTATTGAAGGTCGTCAGTTAGAAGGTCGCTGGTTTCCTGAGGTGTGAGTTGCATCAGCCACGGCGGGCGTCCGCGATACCCGAACGCACCATCGCGGGCCATCTGAGCGTAGGTGCTCCGCAGTGCGAGTAGGGTATTCTGGTCCTCCGGGCCCGTCCGAAGCGCGAGGGCCCAGGCGAGATCTTTGGCAGCACGCAGCTGGTCGTCACGGACACATGTGCGTGCCGCCAGCGCTTGCGCTCCCTCGAGGTAGTCGAAGCCACTGTTTCGGAGGCCGGCGCGCGTTCGGGCGGTTCCAACGGCATGCAACGCGAACGGGTTGTCCGGGTTCCGCGTCACCTCGTATTCCCAAAGCGAAGACGACGAGGCGAAGACCCGTGAATGAAGCGAAGTCACGACTGCGAAGCCCAAGACGATCACAGACGCGACGATAGCGACCGTCTTCCCGAGCGATTCGCGCTTCTGGAACACCCACAGGAGACCACGTGCAAGAAGAGAGGCGACCCCGAGCATCGGAAGATAGAGAAAACGGTCAGCGGTCAGGGTCCGGCTTCCGAGGTCGATCAGGTTCGCCACCGGTAGCAGCGGAACGACGACCCAGAGCGCGTCGGCGAGCGCGGGGCGCCAAGCGCGCCTGCGGTAGGCCACGATACCCAATAGGATCACAGCTCCGAGGACTAGCGTCCCCCCGAGCCACCACGCGGCCGGCAGGACCTCTCCGCGCTCGCATTCGTAGAGGCGCATCCCAGGGAAGGCGGTTGGATTCCAGGGCGAGAAGATCTGCTGCGCGTACAATCCAAACGACGCCAGGGTCCTCGCTAGCGCGCCGCGGATCTGGGCGGTGGGCAGCGCGACGTCGACTACCCAAATGCGAACGAGCAGCGCAACGACCACTGGCGCGACGAGTGCGATCGATGCCGAGCGCTCGCGACGTCCCTGCAGCAAGAATCGATCGGACAGGAGCAACGGCGCTGCGACGATCGCCGATTCCTTTGCGAACAGCGCCAGCGCGAGCAGAATTCCAGCGAGCCAGTTGCGGTTCGAGTCGAACGCGAGGGCGGCCAAGAGCACCAGCGAGCACATCCAGAGCTCGGTGCTTCCCGATATCCACGAAACCGCTTCGGCGCGGCTTGGGTGAAGCGCAAAGGCAGCGGCGCCGAGGCCTATGGCAAGCAGGCGATGGGCCTCGTCGCCAGGCGGGATGCGCCGTCGCAACCAGAAGAACGCAAGGATGCAGCAAAGCAAATGAAGCGCCAGGCTGACCGCGCGGTACCCCGAGGCGTGCAGACCGAAGAGTCGAAACTGAACGATGTAGGCAAACGTGACGAGCGGCCTGTACAGGTGATTGTAAGTCTCGTTGGCTTGCGTGGCGTCGCTCGAAACGTTCCAGAAGTGGCTCGTCAGCGCCTCGCCGTAGCGCTCCGGGCTCTGAATGTTCTCGTTCGTGCGGATGAGGCCGTTGTCATCCCAGGTGAACTCATCGCTGAGCCCCGGAATGAAAACCAAGACCGTGAGAAGAGCAAGGAGGATCGACGCAGCGCCCCACCAACGTTCCAAAGCCACCAGGCCATCGTATCTCATCGTCCAGATTGACTAAGAAAAACTCGATGGCTTTCGGCGCTAGCGGCCCTCTTGCGGCCCCGCCGTGTGCTTTGGGGAGTCTGTGCTAGAGATGCCGCTTCATGTCTGAGTTACTTTCTCTAGAGCAGGCCCCTGCGGGTCTCGGCGCCGCCTTGCGCAACGCCGGATTTGAGAGCTTCACCGCCATTCAGCAGGCCATTTTGGACCCCGAGTTGGCGGGTCGCGACTTGCGAATTTCGTCCCAGACGGGGTCCGGAAAAACGGTGGCCCTTGGGCTGCTCCTCGCCCCCTCCGTCGCGATCGCCGCTGCCACTGCGCCACCAAAGAAGTCCCGCAAGTCCACTCCCGCCGCACCGATAGCGCTGCTCATCGCCCCGACTCGCGAGCTCGCCGGCCAGCTAGGGCGAGAGCTTCGCTGGCTCTATGAACCGCTCGGGGCCCGCGTCCTCGTGGTGACCGGTGGCACGAGCGTGATGCAGGAGCGCTACCAGCTGTCCACCCTTCCCCAGGTCGTCATTGGCACCCCGGGTCGTCTTCTCGATCACCTGAAGGCGGGCGCCCTGACGCTCGATCAGCTCAAGACCATCGCGCTCGACGAAGCCGATGAAATGCTCGACATGAACTTCGAGGAAGAGCTCGACGGCATCCTCGGCTTCGCGCCCAAGGTGCGTCGCACCCACCTCGTCTCGGCAACTTTTCCGCGCGCTGTTGTGAGACTGGCAGACCGGCTCCAGCAAGAACCCGTCTCGGTGCAAGGCACGGCGCTCGGCAAGGCGAATGCCGACATCGAGCACCTCGTGATGCACGTCCGCCAAGCCGATCGATTCAACGCTGCGATCAACGTCCTTCTTCGTTACCCGGAAGACAAGACCCTGCTCTTTGTGCGAACGCGAACCGAGACGGTTCGGCTTGCCGATGAGCTTTGCGCGGCCGGTCTCGCCGCGCGCGCACTCAACGGCGAAATGACCCAACGCGAGCGAACCGCGACGTTCTCTCAGTTTCGAAACGGCACCATTCGCTACCTGGTCGCAACCGACGTCGCGGCACGCGGCCTCGACGTGCAAGACATCGGCCGGGTCATTCAAGTCGACCTCCCCGACAATGCAGATGTGTTCACCCACCGGAGCGGGCGCACCGGGCGAGCCGGACGGCGCGGCACCAATGTGCTGTTCGCGGCCGCGCGGGCCGAGTTCCGAGTCAGGAGCACGCTGCGTGCGGCCGGCGTGGATGCGCGTCTGGTTCCCATTCCGACACCGGAGGAGATTTTCGCGGCCGCCGACGAGCGGACTGGCGAAGGCTTCCTTCGGGATCTCGCCAATCAGGCCGATGAACCGGATAGCCGGGCGAAGGCTTTGGCCGAACGCCTGCTCACCGAGCATTCGCCCGCCGAGCTCGTGGCCTGCCTTCTGAAACGAGAAACGGAGCACAGCCAGGGCACCCCAAAGCGCGTCCGAGACGATGCGAGACCAGCTCGCCACGAGCGCAGCCCCCGCAAGGTTGGTCCAAAGGGGCAATCGCGGCAGCGATCACAAGGCGATTTCATCACGTATCAGGTCAGCTGGGGCGGACAGGCGGGCGCCGACACCAGGAAGCTACTGGCGATGATCTGCCGGCGAGGTGACGTCTCGAGCGAGGTCGTTGGCGCGATTCGAGTTTCCCCGAAGAGCTCGACCGTGGACATCTCGGCGAGCGCAGCACAGCGCTTCGAGCGAGCCGTTGCCCGACCGGACAAGCGAAACCCGCGCGCACAATTCCGACGGTGGGATTCGAGCGCAAAGACGAAACCAGGCGCGAAAGCAAAACGCCCGCGGCACCGTTCCGACAGCGCCCGTTGCGCCTGAGTTCCCACAGCTCGTAGACGCCGGTCAGGCCGATGCAGACCCAAACGGATTGGGCTTCCACATGCGAACGCCAAGCAGAAATGGGACGACCCAGTACGGCCCGTTGAAGGCCCAGAAGATGGCTGCGTTACCTGGCGGTGGCCCGATCCAGTACTCGTAGATCAAAAACTCCGTGCAGCCATGCAGCATCGCGCCGACGTAGACGAGCGCCATCGGCCGGATCCAGTTCTTCCCCTTGATGAACGCGTAGACGAGCACGAGATAGAACGGCCCGTAGATCATCCCCGAGATGCCGGTGTTCACCCGCACGTAGGGGTGGTCGGCGAGGAAGAAATGGTCCTGCGCAATCTCGCCGTACCAGCGGTTTGCGCGTGACCAAAACGCATCTCCTTCGAGCAGCCCGAGCGCATGCCAGGAGTCCGAGAAGAACGATGAAAACGCAAAGAATGAAAAGCAGAGCACGAAAAAGATGTCCTTTTTCCGTAGGCTCAGCGGGAGACCGGTACCCGATTCACTCATCTCAACTCCGGGTGGGGATTGCCGTCGATTTCGGATTGCTGCAGCCTCGTGCCTGGGCCGCCGCGTGAAGCTCGCGGAACTGCTCGCCGATGCCCTCGACGATATTGTGAACGTCCGGCAGCGCGTCCCAATCCGAATTGAAGCCCCAGAACACTTTGCCGGCGTAGCTGAGCACGGCCAGCGCGAGCGCCTGATTCGGAAAAAGCGGCATCATCGGGTAGATCGCCTGCATCTCGGAACCCAGGAAGTAGAGCGGCATCGACGGCCCGGGGACGTTGGTGACGACCACGTTGAACGCACGGTTTCGGGTGGCCGACCGACTGAGCTGAGCGAAGAAGCGACCACCGATTCGATCGGCCAGGTCCTCGAGCCAGGACACGCCGAGCGCCTGCTTGCTGTGCTTCAGCTCTTGGGTGGTCTCGACCACGCGTCGTAGGCGCGCAATGGGGTCACGTTCACCGACCGGAAGCTGGGCCATGATCATCGCGACGCGATTGCCGAGATCTTTTTCTTTGTCCTTGCGCAGGTTCACCGGAATCAAGGTGCGGAAGTCGATGTCGTCGGTGGCGGTTCGGTGCTCGCGGAGATACTGACCCAGCGAACCTGCGGCGATTGTCAGGACGACGTCGTTGATCGTCCCGCCGAGCCCGGACCGCACGTCCTTGATCTCGCGCATCGAAATGTCGGTCCAGTCGAAACGGCGATGCGGACCCACCTGGTCCGGATTGAACGGCGTCTTGGTCGCGGCTCGCCAACCCAACTTTGAGGCCTCCACGAGGCCTTGGACGACGTCGCGCGCCTCCTGCAGAGCCTCATTCGGCCGCCGAAGAGGCGCGAGCAGCTCAAATGGCGCTCGGACTCGCCGAACCAGCTCGGTTGCCACGAGCTCCCCACGCCGAGGTGCCGGACGTGGCGCCCACGGCTTTGGAGAGCCCTTTCGCTCGAAGGGACGCCGGCCCAGAAGCGTCTGGATGATGCTCATGCCCGAGATGCCATCGGCCATGCAGTGATGGATCTTGGTGACCAGTGCGAATCTGTCGTTCTCAAGGCCGTCGACGACCCAGACTTCCCAGGGTGGCTTGTCGATGTCCAACGGTAGCTCCAACAAATACCCACAGACGCGTTTGAGGACGCGCTCATCGGCCGGCTGCGGGAGCGCGATTTGCCGAACGTGATAGCGGACGTTGAAGCTCGCATCGTCGACCCAAATCGGATGGTCGAAGAGGGGAATCTTGACGAGGCGTTGGCGATAGCGGGGAACGCGGTCGAAGCACCACTCGTAGTTGAGAAGGATCTTCTCGAAATCCAGCCCGCCGTCTCCGGTCCGTAGAGGCCCTGCGTCGAACACCATGACCGCTGCCTCATGCCAGTGCGTGTTCTGTTCCTCGAAACCGAGGAGGGAAGCATCCAAAGCGGAAAGGCGTTCGTAGAAGGTGTGCGACATCGGTAAGGGAGCGGCCCTCAAGCTCTTCTAACCTTGGAAGGCTTTGGCCGACAACCCCCTTTTGCGATTGGAACCCAACACTTTGCGCCGAAACTCCCGGATCACGGGAATCGGGTCGAGCCAAGCCGACGCATCGGCACGATCGTTGTCATGCTCACACAGTTCTCCTGCAAAGCCTTCCGGAATTTGACTGAAGTGCTCTGACGCATCGGCGTCTTCGTCGAAGTAGTGATACTCGAAGCCCGGCACGAACAGATCTTCGTCCGCAACGACGTCGATGGTGCGAACTCCGAACGAAGAGAGCTCCGTCGTGGTGGCCTGAGGCGGAATGATCCAAACGTGGTTGGGGCCTGCCAAAAACAGGTACTGCACCTTTCGATTGCGCGAAAGGATGCGAAACCTCTGGAGGTTTCCCCCGTACATCGCACTTCTCAGCCGACTGATTTCCAAGATACCCTTCGCGAAGTCCGGCTCGAAGCCAGTGACGAACTTGAGCGAGGTCGGGTCGTTCTTGCGCGTGAACCAGGCGATGCTACGGCCGCCGTTGATGAGGTTTCGGCGATTGGCCGCGGCCTCGCGTCGTGGCGCGGTGAAGTCTCGATACGGCGCGGTGCGCGAGCTCGGCGCGCTTCGGAGCAGAAGGTAGAGGGCTTCCTCGTCGTTCAGGGCGTGTCGCGTCTTGCGGTTGAGCGTTTCGAGCGCGGTCTGCATTTCAAAAGGCAGATCCGTAGTCGACTCGACACACTCCGTGATTTCGTAACCGCCGCGCGCCAGCACTTTGACGTCACCTTTTCCGATCCAGAAATCACCATCGGTCGCGATCACATGCGAGGCGGCGCGCCAGATGAGAGACAGGTCTTTGTAGAAGATACGCGGAAAAATCTCCGTCCGACGCGTCGACGGATGACGCTGTACGACATAGGCCACAAAGAAACGCAGCGCGGGATTCTGCCGAACGTTCGTCAGAAAGAATCGGGTGTCGAAAAGCGAGATCTCGTACTTGGGCGTGTACCCCGAAGACAGGAGCCCGATCGGATCGTCTTTCGCTTCACCTGCTGCCCTTAGCTTCGCCCCTGAATCGAGAAGCTTGTGGAATTCCTGTGCGACACCGCGAGGGGTCCGATCGGCGGGCGCGACGCTTGGCACGATGCGAGTGGGAATGGCTGAAGTCATGGCTGGTAGCGGGGTAGCGTACTCACGGAGCTCAGACCAGGAATACCAGCCCTTCCGGTCGACGAGCGCTAGCCTCGGTCGGCTTCAAGTCCGCCGGCGCCCGCATCTTTGGCCAGTTCTAGCGCGCAGGCTGGCGCCGGCCCAAGATACCAAACATGAACTTGACCTCTCCGATGTCGCGCTACCTTGCTCAGGTCCTCCTCTCGCTATGCCTCCTAGTTGCGAGCTGCGGCGGTGATGGCTGCGGCGCCGGAGGCTGTAGCGGCACCGGTGGACCGACCGACATCCGTCTAGAGGTCGAGGACTTCATCACCGGTCTCGAAAAGCCCTGGGACATCGCTTGGTTGCCGAATGGGACCGTCTTGGTGACCGAGCGCCCCGGCCGTCTAAACGTCTACGTCGATGGCGTCGGCGCCCCGCCGTTTGTCGTGGCACCCGCCGACGTGGTTCCGCGGGGCGAAGGCGGCATGATGGGGCTCGAGGTCGACCCGGACTTCGCCAACAACGGATACGTCTACGTTTGCACCACGTCGAACGCGGGCGGCGGCAACGATGTTCGATTGCTGCGGTTCACGTTGCGCACCCCAGACGGAGGCGCCGTGGTTGCGCGCGAGGACATCGTGGCGGGGATGCCCTACAGCACGGGACGGCACAGTGGCTGCCGGCCACGATTCGGGCCGGATGGGTGGCTTTGGGTCGGCACTGGCGACGCCGCAATCGGCACGAACCCCCAGGACGACGACTCGCTTGGCGGTAAAGTGCTCCGTGTCGATCGTGAAGGTGCCGCCGTCCCAGACAACGCCGGCGGCTTTCGATGGTACTCGAACGGGCATCGCAACATCCAAGGGATGGCATTTCGATCGGACGACATCGGCATGTCCGCCGAGCACGGCCCGACGATCGACGACGAAATCAATCGGCTCGGGCCCGGCAATTTCGGATGGGATCCGGTGCCAGGTTACAACGAGTCGGTGCCGATGACCGATCTCGAGAAGTTCCCAGATGCGGTGCCCGCCGTCTGGTCGAGCGGCTCGCCCACGCTCGCGCTGGCCGGCGCGACGTTCCTCGAAGGCAGTGCCTGGGGCAATTGGAATGGGGCGCTTGCGGTGGCCACCTTGAAGGCCGAGCACCTGCACATCTACTTCGTCGACGCCGAGGGCGAGGTGACCGGCGAAGAACGCGCCATCGAAAACCAGGGGCGCCTCCGCACGCCCCGGCAAGGCCCCGACGGCTTACTCTACATCACCAACGACGGCGGAAGCGGTGACGGTAAGGTCTTGCGGGTGACACCGGTGCCCGCGCCGAGCCCTGACGAGCCGTGAGTGGCGCGTACTACGTGATCGCGGCCAGGGTCGAAGCGCATTTGGCGGCGACCGGTTGAGCCAGCCGACCTAGTCGGCCGCGGCCGCTTCGACAGCCTGGAGCAGGCTCTTTGGAAAGACTCGGCCCGTCATTCGGTCCCGCACTTTCTTGGCGGCCGCGTCCCACTCCGCCATGTACTTGCTGGTGTCGGTCGCCGTGATTCCCTTGGTGAGGACGACGTCGTAGGCCTTCTGGTCGTCGCGGCGAATCGTCTTGTTGAGCAGGACTTCAACGCGCTCGCAGGTCCGCAAGAACGTCTCCTTGAGGTCGGGTGGAAGCGCGTCGACCTTCTCCTTACGCATCACCATGCCCCCCGCAATGATCGACGAGTTGTGACTCGTCATGTACTTGACGCGCGTGTACCACTGAAGCGCAACCGCCGTGAGCGCGGAAGACGTCACCACGTCGACCATCTTGGTCTGAAGCCCGGGGTACACTTCGTTGACGCCGAGTCGAACGCCATTGGCTCCGATCACGTCGTAGAACTCGATGAAGACCAGGTCGTCTTTCCACATCCATGGTCGCATCGACTTGATGTCCGAGGGCTTCTCGATCGGTCTTTGTGAAAAGAGCCGCGTCTTTCCCGCGTCTCCC
>Ga0209567_10000625_pt1 | contig 19281 bp, 11 predicted proteins | sample COG_12_FD_184756 | JGI IMG/M metagenome (GOLD analysis project Ga0209567, IMG submission 184756) | Pelagic marine sediment microbial communities from the LTER site Helgoland, North Sea, for post-phytoplankton bloom and carbon turnover... | ecosystem: Environmental > Aquatic > Marine > Neritic...
CAGGATTCCGCCAACTCGCAAGCACATTTCGAAAAGTTCGGAACTTGAAAGTGGTGTTTCTTTTTTTGTTGGCCTATTGGCTCTACATCGATGGGGTCGATACGATTATTCGCATGGCTGTGGATTATGGACTGTCCCTTGGATTTGAGTTTTCCGATTTGATAAAGGCGCTGTTGATTGTTCAATTTGTAGGATTCCCGGCGACGCTGGTCTTTGGAAAACTTGGCGAAAAATGGAGTGTTCGTAAATCCATCTATCTGGCAATTGCCATTTACATGGCGATCACCGTCTGGGGCACGATGATGACGCAAAAAATTGAATTTTACATCCTGGCCATGGTCATTGGCCTGGTACAGGGCGGCATCCAGGCCCTCAGCCGCTCCTATTATTCACGCCTAATCCCTAAAAACAAAGCCGCAGAATATTACGGCTTTTATAACATGCTGGGCAAGTTTGCCGTCATTTTAGGCCCGGTACTAATGGGCACTGTCGGGCTGATCGCCAGACGACTCCTGATGCCGCCTTCACCAACACCCGAGCAGGTCATCGCCGTTGGCCAGATGGCTTCTCGCTGGGGCATTGCCTCCATTTTAATTCTCTTTATCGTCGGGGCAATTCTTTTTTATTTTGTCGATGAAGAAAAAGGCAGGGAGCAGGCGGCGCTACTCGAAGCCGATTAAGGAAAGGTGTCAGATATCCCTATCAGGTGTCAGGCCTTCGGTGGCCAATGTCGAGTGCTTGCTACTGAGCAGTAATAACGGTTCCATGTTTTCGTTGTTTTCAGATTTTAGTCTTATGTTCCCTGACACCTGACACCCGAAACCTGAAACCTATTTATTTTGAAGTAACTCATTAACGACCTTCTGAAGCTCCACGGCATTATCGGAAAAAATCCACTCCACGCCACGATTCAGCTCTCGAAAAAGGCAATTTTTGGAATTCACATAACCGGTGGCCAGATTCTGCATGCGGGTTTTGTGTCTTTTAAGGCGCGAGCGGGTCAGCAGCACATAATGGCCGGCAACCCCGCTGTAATTTTGCCGTATGGCCAGTTTACTGAGCCGGAAAAAATTGAAATGGGCAACCGGTAAAAATGCGTTTCGGGGCACACAATCAATGACGTTAAACATCTGCGGCGTCAGGGTCAGAAAATGATAATCTTCCACCGGCTGCATAGCGGCAAGCAATTCTGCTAAAATCCGGTTCTGATGCGCCGGGTCCGGATACGCCTCTGATTTGATCTCGATCATCAGATGCATCTTTTTGCCATATCTGGGGATTATTTCAGCCAGAGCGGGGACCCGCTTGCATTTGGATTTAAGTTCAGCCAGGGTGGCCTGATGAATGGCGCAATCGCTGCCGAATACCCGCCGCAGATTGGGATCATGCAAAACCACCGGGTGCAGATCTTTTGTCCAGCGCAGGTCGAGCTCGATTCCCCATACACCGCCGGCCCTGGCCCGGTCAAATGCCGCCACTGTATTTTCAAATATGTTTTGATTGTCGTAGTCCCCCCGGTGAGAGATGAGCTTGCATTGCTTCAGACGATCTTGGGTGGGGATGGCCTGGGGCCAGCGGGCATAAAACTGATCCAGGGTGTGGCGTATTTGGGCTTCTAGGGTTGGAAGAACTTTCATATTGTCTTATCTCAACGCACCGGCAGTCAGCAAAATATTAATGTTGCCTTAATGCTTCAAGCAACATTCAGGTAATTATTTTTGGTTGGAAGACGCCATCATTCCGACTGATAGTTCCAGAACCATCATTGAAATTCAAGCAAATTCATCGGATGGCTGTAAACCCGTTGTTTTAGGGCTGGCTGAAAAAAGGCAGCTATCGTCTTTGACTGGGGCGGGGGTATGATTGAATGCTGCAGTCCGCCTGTGAGTCAGGGGAACTGGCGTGCGGCTAAATCAAAAAGTAAGGCTGACCACAGCCATAGCCATTATCGATACTGCGCATGGTTGACCTTGGTCAGCTTTTTCAGGCTGTGCTTCTTCAGGGGTCTATTCGAATGTCTGGACTTTGGTTCAGCGATGTGTTGATTTTTCGTTTTGGTCAAACGTTTGACGCTGACAAACTTTGAGCCCTGTTTCCGGCCGTTTATGTCCGGAATGGGTACCCGGCTCGTCAAATAGCGTGACAGTTCATCAACCGTTTTGACCTTTTCCGATTCGGTTAAATTCATTCCGGAGCGGATACCGATCATCGCAATATCGGTCAGCGCCAGTGGAATTCCGCCCTCATGATTGCGGGTAACATGATCATCGGACCAGATCTGTTTGCCCGTGCGCGTATCCCATACGGCAATGGATGCACCCACCGCCATCTGCGAATAAATGCCGGCGTATAACCGCTGAAACTCGGTTACTTTGCCGATAACAACGGCATCACACCCCAGAATTCGACCCAGTCTCCTAGCGGTTTTTTGGGTCAGCCGTTCAGGATTTATCACGTTATGGATTTTCAGCCGGCGATCGACCTCATGCAGTTCAATATCCTTGTACGGCTGCGCACACAGGTGGCTGTAGAAGGTTGTGCGCACAAATTCGTTGATGTCCTCTGAATCGGTCTGGTTGCTGAAAGGCAAAATGGCAATTGATTTGGGAGGGTTTCTGACGATTATTCGCGGGGCATCATCATCGTTGTCTTTGATCAGCCCCAGGTGCGATCCACAGCTGCTCAGTATGCTCAAACAAATGATCATAGCACCCCAGACCAGCCCCATACCGATAGGTGTCCTGCCAACGAATTTGAACAAGGCACTCCTCCTTTTTGTCCATTTTCGGGCTTTTGCCAAAAAAAAAGCTGTGCCACCTTTATCCGGTAACCAGCTTTGTGAGCTCGCTTTGGCAACCCGGCGATCCGCCTCCAGCGGACCCGTGGCTTTCCGTCACCCGATTGCTCGGGTTTTGGCTTTATCGTGCGTAAATTTTGATCAACGTCTTTGATTTAACTTGCGGTATAAAAAACCTGCAAAAAACAGGCCTAAGGTATGATAATTCAAAAATAGGCTTAAATTCAAATGGTTATTAAAAATCATCATTTTATTGTGGCCCTCAAATGACAAAAATTGTCAGGATTTATGACAAAATAACGCTCAAACAGACCCGGTGGTCACACCGGTCCAGCGCTGATCCGGAAAATTAAGCTGAACCGCTCAAAAAAAGCGTTTATTCGATTAAAGGCTTTCTGGAAAATGCCGATAAAAAACATATACCTAAAGCAGACAATTTAAGCTTAATCCCTGCTGCATGCGGCCGGTGCTGCGAGAGCCGCAAAAAGACTGAAAGGTCCATGTTTAAATTAATTCAAAAATCGAATCCCACAAAATGTCACGAAACTCAGAAAACCAGTTTTCTGCTCGGACGTTCAAAACAGTGTGACATCGTCATCGGAGACTCTAAAATTTCAGACGTCCAGGCCAAGGTGGGCACCAAAGACAACCGCTATTTCATCAAAAACCTGGGTTCCGACAAAATTTCTGTGAACGGCCGGCCGACAGAAGGCCAGTTTATAAGCGATGGAGACGAGCTGGCGATCGGTAAATCGATATTTGTCATTCAGGTGGCAGAAAAAGAGCGACCGAAATCCAAACTGACATCGATGGAAGATAAAACAATGGTGCTCGACATCCCCAGCGACGAAACCCTGGGGCCGCGATTGGTGTGCACCACCGCCACCGGAAAAAGCAAAATCATTCCCCTGAAGCAGGAAAAGCTGATCATCGGAAGATCAAACGAGGCCACCCTGAAATTGATGCATCCGTCGATCTCCCGCAAACATTGCGTTATTGAAAAGCAGGACGAGGGGTATGTCGCCCGAAATATCAGCACCACCAATCCCCTATACTTAAATGATCAGGTGATCTCCGAACAACGCCTGTATTCTGGCGACCAGCTCCGAATGGGAACGTTTTCCATCACTTTTATCTCTGATCAATCGACCGATACCCGGCAAACAACGCAGAAAATTGTAACCTCCGCAAAACGATCAAACCGGAATCTATGGCTGACGGTGCTGTTAATCCTGATTTTTTCAGGATACTTGCTTTATATGCACGCCTATATGCCCTGGCAAGCCCAGCAAATGCTGGCCGAGGTTGCCGGGCAGATCGAAGTGGGGGATTACATGCCGGCCCGGGAATCCCTCAAAGAACTGTTGCATACCGACCTGTCTGCAGAAAATACCCAGACGGCCAAAGACATGCTGGCACAGATAACCCTGGCCATCACCCAGCAAAAAGCCGAAAAGGGAGATCTGAATACCGCCAAGGTATTCTTGAAAGATTACCTGGCGAAATACGGTCACGGTCAGGAAGCCGAAAAGCTCTGGGATCGCTTGGATTATTACCGTTTAACCCTCGGTGAACAGCTGGAATCCAACAAGCAGCATCAATCTGCCCTCAGGGAATATTCTTCTATTCGCGAAGACAGTTTGTACTTTGAGGAAGCCCAAAAAGCCATCCGGCGCATATGGTTGGCTTTCCAGCAGAAAAGCCGAGAAAAACAAGACCTCGCCCAGCTGCTCAAAGAGGCCGAGACCCATTTTCTGGCCAAGCGCTATCTCACGCCGGTAAATAAAAATGCCTTTTCTGTTTACCAGGCTGTGCTTGCGCTCAATCCCAAACATGATTTGGCGTTGCAGCGCATCAAACAGATGAAAACATTTTATCGCGAACATGGTGACGGCTATTACAAAAAACGCAACTGGTCTAAAGCGCTGTTTTATTATGAACGCTACAGTATCATTGATCCTGAATCTCAAAGAATCAAAGCCAAGATAACGGCCTGTCGCCAAAAATTGGTATCTGCCCAAAAAGGCGGCAGCGTCTCCGATACCCGCGGCGGCAAGCTGACTAAAAAAGATGAAAAGAAAAAACGCGAAGAAATCCAGCGCCTTCTGGAAGAATCCGGAGCTGAAAGCTCCCGGATTATGAAATATCTATTTGAAGAAAAAGAAGGCGAAAAAGATACCGACACTCCCTGGTAATTCTTGTGCGGCACTCATCGCCCCTGTTTGGAATAGATGACCCTCGGGAAACCAGTTGCCGCAAAGCTAAAAGATAATGTCTCGACAGTACGAAAAATAAACTTTCGTGCTTCATTTCTTTCGTGTTTTCAGGATTGTTTTCTGTTCCTTGAGATTTTAAATGCTGATTTTACGACCCTAAACTGAACAGGCGAGCGAGTTAAAAATATGAAAAATACAGTAATGACCTTTTTGACAGTCATTTGTCTGGCAGCGGGCATAAATGCCTGTGCCCTCAAAAGTATGCTGATGCCCGGTCCTGAGCCGGAAGTCCTGGAAAAGGACCAGCTTCCGTACAAAGTTGCGATAGTGCCGTTTGTCAATCAAACATCCAATCCTGAAGCCGGCAGCATCGTCCGCAAAATGTTTTACAATTTCTTTAGCTCTCTCAATTACCTGGACCTGGAGCCTTTCGTCATTGACGATAATCTGAAAAGAAACGAACTATATCAGGCAATCATTTCAGGTGACGCCGTTTCAGCAGCACGACTGGGACAATTGCTGGGTGTCGATGCGATCATCTTCGGTGAGGTTACGAGTCTGGGCAAAACCTATGCGCTGGTTTATTCGGATAACTCTGCAGGACTCAAAGCCAGAATGGTGCGCTGCGACTCGAATCGCGTCATCTGGGAACTCGAACACGCCATTCATATTCAGGAAGGCGACGTACCGCTGAGCCTGACCGGGCTGGCGGCAACCATCGTCAAGACGGCCATTTCGCATCAAAAAGCCTCGCACCATCAGGCCGCGGCCGAATTGTGCATGCAAATGGTGGCGACCATTCCGGACCGCCAAGGGATAACCGAACCACCCCCGAAAATCATTGTGCTGGTTCACAACGCAGGGGGCAAACTGCTGCGTCCGGGAGATCTTCTCAAGGTTGCCATGATTGGCGCAAAAGGCCAGAAGGCCAGCTGGAGTATTCCCCCCCTGGTGACAAACCTGCCGTTAAAAGAAAAAGAGCCGGGCGTCTACATCGGAGCCTATCGCATCCGCAACAAAGATCGCCTGCCCCACGGGCGAATCATCGGATATCTGCAATCGAAGACCGGCACCGGCAGCCAGTGGGTGGACACCCTGGGACCCATAAAAATCGGCACGCCCACAGTCTTGCCGCCTAAGATCACAAAAAATACGGTGCTGACCGCTGCTAAAAGTCCCTATCTGGTGGAGGACGCACTTGTGGTTTTACCCGGAGCTAAACTGACCGTGCAACCCGGCACGGTCATCTGGTTTCTGAATCTGGGGTTGATCGTAAAAGGCGAACTCCAGATCAACGGCACAGAAACAGAACCGGTGCGCCTCGCCAGTCTGGGCTCCGGCGGCTGGAAAGGTATATTTTTGGATAAAACCAAAAACGGCACCCGCATCAACCACTGTCAGATATCAGATGCTGAATACGGCCTCAGGGTCACAGAATCGACGGTCAATCTGCAAAATTGCCTGTTTCAAAATAATGTCTGGGGCATCGTTATCGAGCAAAGCAAAGCTGAAATTCATCACACTCTCGTGCGCGCCTCCGGTAAAATTGGAATAGCGGCCCGCCAGGCGCAGCTACTGGTTAAAAATTCGGTGATTACTGAAAATGGTGCCGGTGGATTTATTCTGGAAAAATCAAAAGCCAGCATTGAACAAAACAATATTGTCAATAACGGAAACTGGGCGATTAAGGTTGCCGATACGGCCAGCAAAGTTAAAGCCAGACATAACTGGTGGGGCGTTGAGGATCCCGAACAGACCGAGATTGTCGGTCAATTCAAAATCCGGCCGATTCTGGAAAAACCGATTAAATTTAAGATTGACAGCTAGCATCTGAGTTTACATGAAAATGAAAGAAAAATTCAGGGAGTTCAGTCAGACAGTCATATTGTTCTGTCAAATTGATGGTACTTTTTGAGATACCGCTCGGCCTTTTGCACATCACCGAGTGCCTGATAACATTTGGCTGTAAAGTAGATGCCTTCTTTCAGGTGCTGCAATTTCGATAGGTAAGACAGCCCCTCTTGATAGTTTCCCAGATTCATGTAACTGACTGCCAGACACAGATTCAATTGTTCGTCCCCCGGAAAAGCCTTAGTGCCAGCCGTCAATATTTGAATCGCTGTATCGAAGTCCTTGCGTTGCTGGTAAAGCATACCCAGACCCCAATATGCCCGGGCATTGGCGCCGTATTCCAAAGACCGCTGATACAGTTTTTCAGCAATCCGGTCCTTATGGGCGATAGCGTCAATACCCGCATAATCTCCCTTTTGAAACGTGAGTGCCAGGCGCGAAAAAAAATCGGCGTGCTGCGGGTATAAATCATTTTGGTCGATAAGGTCCAGGGCCTCAACATATTCCGGAAGCTTTTCATAAAAAGTGCTTCTCAGTTTCTTGCCGAAGGCCAGGATGAGATCTTTTGAAAGCGAGGGATCGGTTTCAAAATACATGATATCTTCGATTCGGCTCAACCAGATATCATCGCTCACATTGTCCCGTCTTTTGTAGTCATCATAAAGTGCAGTTCCCGGAAACAAATCCAGGATATAGAAAATGGCGCTTAACGGTTTAATGGCGTTCATCAGCTCAATGGTTTGTTCTATGGTTTGCCAGCTTTCCTGAGGGCAGCCATAGATGAAATAGGCGCGTGCCATGATACCGTACTGCTGCGTCAACTCAAACGCCTGACAGATCTGCTGCTGGCTGATATGTTTTCCCAGTAATTTGCGTATTTTTTCAGAACCGCTTTCCACACCATAACTGATTTGAATACAGCCGGCTTTTCTCATCCAGTAAAGAATATCCGCAGTGATCATGTCAACCCGGGAAATCGCCGCCCATTGAATATCCAGTTTTGCTTGAATAATCTTCTGGCATATTTCGATGACGCGCCTGGCATTGATCGTAAATGTGTCGTCTGAAATATAAAAAAATCGGGTTCCCTGTCCGGCTAGCTGGGAAAGCTGCTCGACAAAATAGTCTGCTGAGTGAAATCGGACCTGCCGGCCCCAAAATTGGGGCGAGCCGCAAAAATCACATGAAGCGGCACACCCGCGCGTCAGTAAAATGTGCTCATAGCGGAAATATTGAGATGGGATGGGAAGTTGATCGAGGTCACATATGGGCTGGGCATCTTGATTTCGAATCACCTGCCCGTTTTTCCGATAGGCCAGCCCCTCTATTCGTTCAATTTTTTGCGTCTCACCCGCTTGGAGGCACTGGATCAAATTCAAAAATGAATATTCACCCTCGCCGGTAGCCACAAAATCCACCTGCGGGAAATGGGTTAAAAAATGCTCCCATAAAAAGGTGGCGCCAATGCCACCGAAAATTATTTTTACTTTCGGATTAATCTGTTTGGCAATTTGGGCAATGTCGATTCCTCCCCAGCGGTTGGCATGCAGGATGGAAAACCCGATAACATCCGGATTTTTTTCTGTGAGCTCGGAGATGATCTCCTGCCGACTTGTGTTGATATGGTGCCAGTTTAGAATCTCCACATCATAAGCATGTTTTTTGAGCAAAGCGGCAATATAAAAGACACCCTGGGGCACAACATTGACATCTTCAAGGTGCAACCGTTTCTCAAGAAAATAAGGATATATCAATAAAATTTTCATTCTAATAACGTGACCCAACCCTATCTTGCAATCCTCAGATTGATGGGAATCTTCTTGGCAGCAAGCCGCTCAAAAACGAAGACGAAGGCGGTGCTAAGGAACCTTGCCCAACATGATATGTGTCCTCGTGATTGACTTTGGCAATACTATTTTTAAGGCTCAAACCCGCAATTGTCAAAACCTGAATGCGACCCAATAGCAAAGGTTTTTCGGGCTGTTTGACTTTTCAATAGCATTCTGTCATGGAAAGAAAATTTCCAGGCACAATCGAATCGCATTTACCTTAAAATCTTCTATGAATGATCGGCCATACCATATCAAGGCAGTTTTATTTTACTGGGAGGGTACTGTTGTCCAGCAGGATCAGCTCTCATCAGAGACGCTGAAGGCAGCCATCGGCTGCCCGGGGCACAAAACCATACTGGAATATATACTAAGCCTTCCGGATGGGCCACCTAAAAATGATACCCTGGCAAAGCACAGCGCCCAGGAAAAGATTGCGGCCCTGGACCCTAAACCGCATCCTGCTGCGATGGAAGTCCTTGACTACTTGCTCGCAAAGGACCTGCGACTCGGCATTATCAGCCACTCAGCGCAAAACACCATTCGGGCCGGTTTACAGATGTTCGAGGCGATCGGTGAGAATGATCTCGATTTTATCTTCAGCCGCGAAGATAGTGCCCGCCAGAGGCTGCCGGCTGAATTGATCGGGCTGGCGGCTGAACGGCTAAAGGTTGCCATCGAAAATTTGATGGTGGTTTCGGCGAATGCGTCTGATATTGAAAATGCCCGAAACCAGGGTGCCCGGACCCTCTTTCTGAACGACCGACTTCAATCTGAGCCACAGAGCACCAATGCCGATTTTGTGATTGGACACATTCGGGATGTTATCGGTATCGTTCGCATGGGCATTCCGCTGCCGACGGGTAAATTACCAAATCATTTTTTACGCGAATTTTTAGATCAATTTATTTTTGAAGATCCGAGCGTATTGATCAATCCAGGCGTAGGCGAGGATATAGCGGCAGTTGATATCGAATCTGAAGATGTGTTGGTACTGAAATCCGATCCCATTACGTTTGCCACCGATTCAATTGGACAATATGCCGTTTTGGTTAATGCCAATGACATTGCCACATCCGGTGCGACCCCTAAATGGTTACTGACCACGCTTTTTTTCCCCTGCGGTACAACGCCGTCACAAATTAAAAGTGTATTTGAAGAACTCAAACAATATTGCCAGCACTGGGGGATTACATTATGCGGCGGACACACCGAAATTACCGAAGCTGTCGTCAGACCGATTGTTGCCGGCATGATGGCCGGTACGGTGTCCCGCAACGATCTGATCGACAAGCGCCGCATGGAAAAAGGTGATCGGGTGCTATTGACCAAAGGCGTGGCCATTGAAGGAACCGCCATCATTGCCAGGGAATTTGGCGACCGTCTCGAACAAATGGGCATTTCGAGGAACAAAATCGATCACTGCTGTCAATTTTTAGATCGAATCAGCATTATTACGGAAGCTAAAATAGCCGCTGAAAACCCGGGAACCAGTGCCATGCATGATGTAACCGAAGGCGGATTGGCGTCGGCGCTGGCGGAATTGAGCATTGCCGGAGGACATAAGATCAAAGTCAGCATGAACCAGATACCCGTTTATCCAGAAACACAAAAGATCTGCGACCTGCTGGATATTGATCCGCTGGGACTGATTGGTTCAGGCAGTCTCTTGATATGCTGCCGCAGTGCGGATAGCCAGGAATTGATGCAGCGAATCGATGCTGCCGGCGTGGAGATCACCTGTATCGGAGAAGTATCGGGCGAGGGCCAGGATATCCAGGCCTATGAGGGCAAAAAGCCGGTGCCCTGGCCCAGTTTTGAAGTGGATGAAATTACGAAGTTATTTTAATTGCGGTTCCGGTCATGTCTTTTTCTTAAAGACGCTATGATTAGCTGCTTACTTATGGCCCGTTATCCCCGTTGGCCCGTTAGCCGGTTAAAAATAAGATTTTTTTCTTTTTTTAACGGACTCAACCGGCCAAACCGGTTCAACCGACAAACCTAAAAATTTTTGGTTATTTTTTAAGTCCGCGGCGGAAGATATCAAAACCAACATCAAGGGTTTGTTTCAGATAATCTTTGCGTTCATCAATGATCTTTTTGCTAGTCAACCATAAAACCACTCCGGAGAATAATGCCCAAAACGTGTCTGCCAATGCCACCGGGTGCTTGTCGATAAAAATACCCGTTTCCACGCCTTCTTTGAATATCTGGGCAATGGAACCCAGTGATTTGCGCGACAACAGTTTTATCTCTTCCATCAGCTGCGGCGATAAATTTTTCAGGGTTTCACTGGACTGAAGATGAAACATGTTGATAATGATCAATGGATCAAATTCGTAAACATCGTACATTGCATCGACAAGAGACTTTAACTTTTGCTCTGGCCCGGAATCCTTTTCTTCGTTGACATGTTCGACCCGGATTAAAAGGTATTGAAGAATCCGAAGTGACAACGAAGCATAAAGCTCTTCTTTATTTTTAAAATACAGATAAAGTGTACCCGGGCTGAGTTCAGCTTCTTGAGCGATGTCTTCCATGGTGGCTTTGTTGAAACCTTTATTCGAGAAAACGCGTTTGGCGGCAACCATAATCTGTTGCCGTCGCCTCTCCTTTTCCCTTTCTTTCCTTTCCTGGATTCCCATGGCTCAGATCCTTCCTGAATAATATTTATTTATAATATGACTATATAATTATTATGTATTATTTAGTCAAGTAAAATATTTACCCCTGCCGAGGCGTAATATGGGCAAATATCTATCTATGACGCTATAATCATTATAATTACTGATTATTGCAAATTGAGTCCAAATCCATAAAAAATCGAAAATTGAAAGGCATTCATAAAATTGATGATAACTTAGTTCCCTCGCCTGGCGGCCGGGACTAACCATGGTGCATAACGCATAGGATGATGGCAACGCCCCATATCTCTGTCACCCGGAATGCGGGCTACGCGTCAGAGACATTGCACCGGGTAATTGCTGCTGGAATAAACACTTGCCTGGACAGCGGATTAATGCCATGGTGTTTCGCAACCGCAAATGGAGGAACGATGGAGGCAAAATTAAAACCCAGTGCCCGAAAAGTGCAGGAAGCTTTACATGCCCATAACCTGAGCTGCGAAGTTGTTCAGATGACGGATACCACGCGCAGTGCGTCGGATGCAGCCCGGGCTGTCGGATGCCAGGTGGGGCAGATAGTAAAATCGCTTATATTTGAGGGCCAGCAGTCCCGTCAACCCATTTTGGTAGCTGCCAGCGGAGCCAACCGGGTAAATGAGCGCTCCATTGAGCAATCTGTGTCTGAACCCATTAAGATGGCAAAACCCGATTATGTTCGCCAGATGACCGGTTTTGCTATCGGTGGGGTACCGCCGGTCGGACATGACCGTCCGCTTAAAATTTTTATTGACGAGGACCTGCTGCAGTACGATGAAATCTGGGCTGCCGCCGGTACGCCCCACGCTGTTTTCAAATTGACCCCCGACGATCTCAAAACGATCACCGACGGCACCGTCATCTCCGTCAAGTAGCTAAGAATCGGGGCATTTTCACAATGCCGTCGCTACATAAATCATCAGCGACTTCATCGTACAAACTCACACATAAGGGAGCCTAACGAGAGAACAGAAATGAAATATAGGATAATGGGTTAGACATAAAATTAACGTCGTGCCCATAGCCCACTTTGCGGTTATTGCCTGTTCTTTCGCAATGCTCCCTAGTGTATTCAGACAGTGTACGATTTCGCTGCTGATAATTCATTCCGCTGTTATCAAAGGTTGGCCAGCCAATAAAAAATTGAAAATCATTTCCCTTTATAAATGAGGATTTTTTCTGGTGGCCAAGGCCGCACAAAGGTTTTCGCCAAGGCGTACTTTGAGTACGTCGCAGACGTAAAACCTGCGGAGAACGCAGGCCAGCGAAAAAAAGGCCATTTTAGAAAGGGAAATGATCAGCCGATTGCGACTTGTATGACATCCTGCCTGGCACCCACCCGTTGAATGGTTACCTGGATCAAATCTTCCGGCTTTAATTCAATACCGCTGGTTATCGGTAAATCGCACTCCAGCATATACCGGTTCAATAGAATCTGATATTTTCTGCGGGCCTTATGCAGGACAATGGCCTCTTCTTTTTGCCCGACTTGATTTTCAAGATATTTTAGCAGCCAGTACCGCTGGCGTGTATATTGAAAGCGGCCCACAAGACTCATCGGCAACTCGAGGGATTCTATGATATCCGAAATTTGATCGGTGCGATAAGCCGATTCCAATCCGAGTGATGCCCTGATCTGGCGCTGATTGATCAGATCTGAGTACTTTCGAATAGGAGAAGTTGCGGTGATGTATGCATTCAATCCCAATCCCGAATGCGAATCGGGTTCGGTGCTCAATATAAAGCGGCTGAGAAGCCGGCGTTGCATCCAGTTCTGAAAAAGCGTACCTGCACTGTTCTTATATAGCCGTTGCCGCGGCTCGTGTTGCGATCTGAAAATTGCCGGCAACTGACGCTCTTTTAAATAATTGGCCATTAACCCGTTGGCCATGATCATTAGCTCTGAAACCAGCAACCTGCCCGGACTTTCCCGGTTAACCTGATGAACAGAAACCTCCTGGTTTTCATTGACCCAGATACTGATCTCGGGCACTGTAATCTGGATGGCCCCATCATCCAGCCTTTTCTGCCGATATTTTTTGGCGATATCATGTAAAATGCGTATCTGTGGATTATCATCCACGGCATTATTGACATCGTAATAGGTCAACTGATGCTTGACTTTAATCAGGCTCTGCAAGATCTCAGTGTTCACAATTTCAGCCTGCGCGCTCAGATCAATCATAATGCTGATGGCCGGGCGCTCCTGGCCGGCTTTCAGGCTGCAGAGGCCTTCTGCCAGAACCGAAGGCAGCATGGATATTTTTTGGTCCGGCATATAAATGGAGCTGCTGCGCGCGCTCGCCTCTTGATCAACAACATCATATTTTTTAATGAAGTGACCGACATCAGAGATGTGAACACCCAGTCGAAATGCATCATCTGTTTCTTCAATGCTGATGGCGTCATCAAAATCAAGTGTTCCCTGGCCATCGATGGTCATCAGGGACAGGTGGGTAAGATCGCGGCGCTCAGCAACAGTCCCCATCGGGTTTGAGCTGACAATCTGCGTCGCACGCGTTAAAACCTTTTCATTAAAATCAGCCGATATCTGGTGGCGCAGCAACTCAAGGTTTTCATTTTCTTCAAACACCCCCAATCGCACGAGGACCCGAAATATATCCTGCAGGCTTTCAACACCGGCTCTGGCCGTCATACTCCTGGCAATCGGTTCGTCTTTGCTTTCTTTGCCGAAAAGATAGTACGATCTCAGGATTTCAATAGATTCCTGAGCGATTGATGTAACCGAAGCAGGATCAATAGGTCCGGTTGAATTCAGCATGTTTTTAAGCCAGCTGCCACCGGCTTCGGTCACCTCCTGTTTGCGTTGCGCTGCTTTTCGCTGGGCAGCGAGCAATTCCACCTGTTTTTCTGAATTGGGGCGAAACCCGTCCGGATTAAATTTGAAATAGAGCCGGTCATTGAATAGGGCCCGCATGACCGCCGCTTCATGATCTCCCGATGGGCTTTCCGGAAAACAAAATTCGGTCATGGTCGCCAGGTCGATCAAATTTTGTTCGGTGTTCAGTACTTCCCATAGATCGCGGATATCAATCGTATTAAAAAGTTTTTCCCGTTCGCGAACAACTTCCTTTAAGGCCTCGACCATCCGATCTCGTCCCAGGGTAAGATCAAGGCGTATTTTGTCTCTGTGTAGCAGTCGTTTGCAGGAAAGGTTGACCTCTCGATTGTTTTCCGTTAACAACCGTAGCCGCTGGTTCTTGACTTCAAGAACCACTGCGCACATTATCTTTTGGCGGTCGATATATTCAACAATAGATCCTGATTCCATAAAATTTACAATAACAACCGACTTCGGCGAAGTCAACGCAACATAAAATGTTATTTATTTTCAACTTGTTATATAAATTAACACCTTGGCAGTGCATCTGATGAAATCCATCGCCCTGATCAAATCCTATTTTAGAGAAAATCGCTGGAAAATCGTGGCCGGTCTGCTCAGCTTAATTGTGGTTGACATGCTGCAGCTTTTTATTCCACGAATCATCAAGTGGTCGGTTGACGGGCTGACCGCTTTTCAAATCGATCTGGGCCAGTTGCTGCTTTATGCAATTTACATGGTCATTATTGCCCTTTTGATTGGCACATTTCGATATATTTGGCGACGCTGTTTGCTGGGCGCATCACGGCGCGTTGAGGAAGGATTGCGCAATCGCCTGCTGGCCCATATCCAAACCCTGTCGGCATCATTTTTTGATCACACTCAAACCGGCGATTTAATGGCCCATGCCACCAATGATATTCAGCAGGTCCGCATGGCCGCCGGGATGGGGTTGGTGGCCTTAAATGATGCAATCGTGCTGGGTGCCGCAGCCATCGGATTTATGCTTTACATCAATGTCACTCTGACCCTCTTTGTGTTGATCCCGATGCCATTGATTACCATCAGCACCAAAATTTTCAGCAAACAGATGCACCAGCGGTACCAGCAGGTTCAAGCGGCCTTTTCAGACTTAACCGAAGTCATTCGCGAACGCTTTGCCGGGATTCGCATCATCAAGGCGCATAATCACAAACAGCAAGCAGCCGCCCGGGTAGAGGCCGTCTCAAAAACATACGTCAGGGAAAACCTGGGCCTGGTAAAAATTGTTGGATCTTTTTTCCCGATGATGTTGCTGTTTACCAATTTGAGTCTGGCAATTGTGCTGTATTTGGGTGGACGCCAGACCATCTTTCAGACCATAACGCCCGGAGATTTTGTGGCCTTCATCAGTTATCTGGGCTTATTGACCTGGCCCATGATGGCACTGGGCTGGGTAACAAACTTAATCCAGCGAGGGCGGGCGTCACTGGATCGCCTCAAGCGCATTTTGGAAACCCGTCCGGAAATAAAAAACCAAAAGCACGCCAGAACACTCGATCGATATGAGGGCCGCATTGTCTTTGAAAACGTTGATTTTAGTTATGGGCCCAATGGGAACGGCAGCCCAATGGCGCTCTCGGGCATTAATCTGACGGTGGAGCCGGGAACCGTTCTGGGAATTGTCGGCCCCCCGGGCAGTGGTAAAACAACACTGGCGAACTTGATACCCAGACGGTATGAGGTTTCTCGCGGCAGCATCCGCGTTGACGGCCATGACATACGATCGCTGCAGCTCGATAATTTAAGATCACAGATTGCCTTCACACCCCAGGAACCTTTCCTGTTTGCCGGAACCATCAGGGAAAACATTACGTTTGACAGTCCATTCCTTGCGGAAAACCAGCTGCAGACCGTTACCCAAAAAGCCGCTGTTTACGAAACGATCCAGGCTTTTTCAAATGGCTATGAAACCATTGTCGGTGAAAAAGGCGTGATCCTGTCCGGTGGTCAAAAACAACGGATCGCGCTGGCCCGTGCTTTTAACCAGGACGCCAAGATACTCATTCTGGATGATCCCATCAGCCAGGTGGATCTGGCCACCGGAAATACCATTATCGAAACGCTCAAATCCATGATCGGCCAGAAAACAATCATCATCGTCTCCCATCGCATTTCCGCCGTTCGTTTTGCAGATCGGATCATCGCCCTCGAGCAGGGACGAATCAGTGAACAGGGCGCTCACCAGAATTTGATTGCCGCCGATGGATATTATGCCAGAGCCTTTCACCTGCAGGAATTGGAAGAGGACCTGAATGCATCCTGAATATGAATATTTTGAAGAAGCGCAGCTGGGTAAGCCGTATGACCTCAGGCTGTTGAAAAGATTGCTGCCGTTGGTGAGCACCTACCGCAGACTGATCTTCTATTCAATCCTGTTGGTTTTGGGCATAACCGCCCTGGAACTGGCGCTGCCTTATGTTACCAAGGTCGCCATTGACCGGTACATCGTGCCACATGCTGGCTTGACCAAATCGACAGATGCGCAGACCGAAGGGATGCGAAAACGCTTTTTAAAGATAGATCTAAATGACGCCCAGCAACGAGCAGTTGTTAAAAAATATGACGCCCTGATTCAAGTGGATGGCCAGACAGGCTTGATTTCATTTGATGATCTGGAAAAACTCGCAACATCAGATTTGAAAATTTTGCGCCGACACGATGTGGCCGGTCTGGGAAAAATGGCACTGATCTTCCTGGCCATCGTCTTAGTTAATTTCATCCTCAATTTTAGCCAGAAAATGATTATGGAATATTGCGGTCACATGATCATGCACGATTTAAGAATGAAGCTTTTTACCCACGTACAGAACCTGGCGATTGAATTTTTTACGCGCAACCCGGTCGGCCGCCTGGTCACCCGGTTGACAAACGATGTCCAGAACATGCATGAATTATTTACGTCGGTCATTTCGCTGGTTTTCAAAGATATTTTCCTGCTGATTGGAATCGCCTCGATCATGCTGTTTCTCTCCTGGAAGCTCGCCCTGGCATCGTTTATGGTCCTGCCCATCGTATTTTACGCTTCGGCCGTATTTTCAGTAAAGGCCCGTGACGTGTTTCGGGCGCTACGTATAAAACTGGCCGAAATCAATACCCGGTTTGCTGAAACCATCGAAGGCATCGGCGTTATTCAGCTGTTCGTCCAGGAATCGAAAAATTACAAAAAGTTCAGGCAGCTGAACCACGAAAATTATCAGGCCGGTATGCGGCAGATCCATGTCCTGGCCATTTTTATGCCGATCATTGAGCTGCTGGGGGTGGTTGCCATTGCTGTGGTTATTTTCTATGGCGGCAGTCATGTGCTGAATGAAACGCTCAGTCTCGGAACCCTGGTAGCATTCATTTCATATATCAAGATGTTTTTCAGGCCGATTAGAGATCTGGCTGAAAAATATAATATCCTACAAAATGCGATGTCCTCGGCCGAGCGGATATTGCTGATCATGGATACGCAGAATAGCCTGCCAAAAGACCGATTTCGACCGGATTTGCCGGATTTGAACCGTATCCATGCGATCCGATTTGAAGATGTTTCCTTCAGCTATATCGGCGACGAGAAGGTGCTGAGTAATATATCGTTGCGCATAAAATCTGGCGATACAGTGGCCGTGGTCGGCCCCACCGGCGCCGGTAAAACCTCGTTGGTAAACCTGATCCCCCGTTTTTACGACCCGACAGAGGGTCGCATCCTGATCAACGATGTCGATCTCAGAGAATTCGATACCGCTAAGTTTCGCCATAAAATGGCGCTGGTGATGCAGGAGCCGTTTCTGTTTTCCGGCACCATCCGCGAAAACATATTCGACAATGCTCAGCACTTAACCGAGGAGGCCAGCCGACGCATCATCGAAGCGGCCAACTGCCACAGTTTAATCGAACGGCTGCCTGACGGACTGGACACAGTCCTTTCCGGAGGGGGCACATCTCTTTCAAGCGGCGAGCGACAGCTCATCTCAATTGCCCGCGCGTTTGCCAGAAATCCACAATTAATCCTATTTGACGAAGCCACCTCGTATATTGATTCGCAAACTGAGTTATGGATTCAGCAGGCCCTTGAAAAACTGATGAAAGACAGAACCGCTCTGGTGGTGGCCCATCGACTGTCGACCGTGCGCCATGCGGATCGAATCATCGTTATGAACAGGGGCCGTATTGTTGAAACCGGCACCCATATGGAGCTAATGGCGCGCCAGGGATTCTATTATCAACTCAATCAGCTCCATACTTAAAGGTGTCAGGTGTCAGTGTTCAGGTGTCAGTCCGTCTAATCTACCCTGAAACCTGACACCTGACACCTGACACCTTCTGTAATAAATCTCTTGCCAAACGCCCAATCAGATGGTACACGCATGGTGATTTTTTTATGCAGGTTTGGACGTTTTATACATAAGTGCGCCACAAAGGGTTCTTCGATACGACTTCGCAACAGCTCTATCAAAAATGGAAAGGAGGGTTAAGTAGATGGCTTATGATGCAGTAAAAATGGCAGACTGGCAGATTTCCGAAGCGGCTGAACCGAACATGCCGACACCGGATGAATGGCGCGACAAACTCGGCCTCGAGAAGGATGAAATTCTTCCAATGGGCCGGTTGGCCAAACTGGACTTTTTGAAAATCATCAACCGTCTTCAGAATAAACCGGACGGGAAGTACATCGAAGTCACTGCCATCACCCCGACACCGTTGGGAGAAGGCAAGAGCACCACTTCCTGCGGCTTGATGGAAGGCCTCGGCAAACGTGGTAAGAACGTAGGCGGTGCGCTGCGCCAGCCTTCCGGCGGCCCCACCATGAACGTTAAGGGTACCGCTGCCGGCGGCGGCAACTCGCTGTTGATTCCGATGACCGAATTCTCGCTGGGTCTGACCGGCGACATCAACGACATCATGAACGCCCACAACCTGGCCATGGTGGCTTTGACCTCGCGCATGCAGCATGAGCGCAACTACACGGATGAGCAATTGGACCGTTTGACCGGTATGCCGCGTTTGAACATCGACCCCACCCGGGTCGAGATGGGCTGGATCATTGATTACTGTGCCCAGG
>Ga0209567_10000626_pt1 | contig 19276 bp, 10 predicted proteins | sample COG_12_FD_184756 | JGI IMG/M metagenome (GOLD analysis project Ga0209567, IMG submission 184756) | Pelagic marine sediment microbial communities from the LTER site Helgoland, North Sea, for post-phytoplankton bloom and carbon turnover... | ecosystem: Environmental > Aquatic > Marine > Neritic...
TACGACGCCTATGGCAAAGCGATCGGCCAAAGCGCCTTTATCGATGATATCCATGTCGATGGCATGCTGTATGGCGCGCTCAAATTTAGCGACCACCCCCGGGCAAAAGTACTCAAAGTCGACGTTTCGGCAGCGGAAAAAATTGAGGGTGTCGTGCAGGTCTTCACTGCCAGTGACATTCCCGGCGAACGCACCATCGGTGTCATTCACCAGGACTGGCCGGTAATGATTGCTGTAGGTGAGACCACTCGATATATCGGGGATGTTCTGGCCGGAGTGGTGGGCGAAAATGAGGAGATTGCCCGCCAGGCCGCAGCGGCCATTTCGGTGGAATATGAGGTCCAGGCGCCGCTGACGGATCTGAATATCGCGGAACAAAGTCCTATTAAAGTCCACGAGGACGGGAATCTTTTGAGCATAACCCATATTCAACGTGGAGAAGGTATTCGTTCGGTATTAAAATCATCTGCTTATGTGGTGCAAGCAACATACAGTACCCAGCGGATTGAGCATGGGTTTTTAGAAACCGAAGCCGCAATTGCGCTGCCGCTGGGATCGGATGGGGTCGACCTGTGGGTTCAGAGTCAGGGGGTGTATGAGGATCAGCGACAGGTTGCCCGCATTTTAGGCCTTTCCAGTGATAAGGTCCGCGTTAAACTGGTGCCCACCGGTGGGGGTTTCGGCGGCAAAGAAGATTTAACCGTTCAGGGACATGCAGCTGTTTTCAGTTTCCATCTGCAAAAACCGGTGAAAGTCAGTTTGAGCCGCCCCGAATCCATCCGCATGCATCCGAAACGCCACCCCTTTCAAATGCAATATGCTCTGGGATGTGATGAAAACGGCAAACTGACCGGATTGTCCGCCCGCATTGTCGCTGATACCGGCGCATATGCATCTCTCGGAGGCGAAGTATTGGAAAGGGCGGCCGGCCATGCCACCGGGGCTTATTTCGTTCCGAACGTAGATATCGAATCCAAAGCCGTTTACACCAACAATATCCCCTGCGGCGCTATGCGGGGTTTTGGTGTCAACCAGGTCACCTTCGCCATGGAAGGCTGCATCGAGCAGCTGTGTGCGCGGGGCGGGTTTGATCCCTGGCATTTTCGTTTTGACAATGTTCTGGATATCGGCAAGGCCACGGCCACCGGACAAATTCTGGGCGAAGGTGTAGGCCTTAAAGAAACGCTGTTGGCTGTCAAAGATGAATATGACGCCGCTAAAACAGCCGGACTGGCCTGCGGCCTTAAAAATTGCGGCATCGGCAACGGGGTGCTCGAAGAGTGTGATGTTAAAATTGAAATCAAATCTGAAAATCACATCCTTTTGCAGCACGGCTGGACTGAAATGGGGCAGGGCGTGGATACCGTCGCTCAGCAAATTCTTTGCGAAGAGATCGGAATTACAGATCCAAGTTGTATCGAAGTCAGCGTCAATACGGAATCCAAAGCGCGGGCCGGCATGACGACTGCCAGCCGTGCGACATTCCAGATGGGGCATGCCATTATCAGCGCCGCGCGTGATCTCAAAAAGGATTTGAGCACCCAAAGCCTGGCACAATTGAGCGGCAACATATACAGTGGTCGCTGGGTTTGTGACTGGACGACCCCTCTCGGTGAACCGGGCGAAGTACTGACCCATTATTCTTACGGATATGCCACCCATCTGGTGATCCTGAACGAAAACGGCCAGGTGGATCGTGTCATCGCAGCCCATGACGGTGGACGGGTTATCAATCCCACCCTGTTTGAAAGCCAGATCGAAGGCGCGGTGGTCATGGGGCTCGGCTATGCGCTCAGCGAAGAGCTCCCCATGGAAGGCGGGCAACTGAAAACCAAACGTTACGGCAAGATGGGAATCCCGCGCATCAAAGATGTGCCGTCGATTGTGGTCAAGATGGTGGAGGTCAAAGATCCCCTGGGTCCTTACGGCGCCAAAGGGGTTGGCGAGATCGGCAATATCCCGACAGCCGGCGCCGTTGCCAATGCGCTCTATCGGTTTGATGGGGTGCCGCGGTATAAGCTACCCATAAAGCCGAAGCGTGGTGGTTCAAAAGTCAATCGCTAGAGGTTTAGTGTGTCTGTATTCAATAGGTTTCGGGTGTCAGGTGTCAGGGGTCGATTGGAAGGGCTGACACCTGAAACCTGACACCTGAACACTGAAATAAGAGGGTTGATAAAATGACTCTGTATCTGAAAGATGCCACCTATATCGATTGGAAAACCCTGGCGTTTACATCCACCCATCTGGCGGTATCCTCCGGTGATGACGGCGGTATCCAATTTCTGGATGTGTTGCCGCCGGCGGGTGATCTGGACGCCGATGAGAAAATTCTGGATTGCCGCCAACGGTTGGTTACCCGGTCGTTCGGTTGCGGTCATCATCATATTTACTCCGCTCTGGCCCGGGGAATGCCGGCACCGGCAAAAATCCCGCATAATTTTTCAGAAATTTTGCAATACATCTGGTGGCACCTGGATAAATCCCTCAATACTGATATGATCGAAGCCAGTGCCCTGGTTTCGGCCCTGTATTGCGCCAAAAATGGGGTAACGTTTGTCATCGATCATCATGCATCACCGTTTGCGATCGACGATTCGCTGGAAACCATCGCCAGGGCTTTTGATCGTGTCGGTATCTCCCATTTGCTGTGTTATGAAATATCCGACCGGGATGGGGATGGCCCCAGGGAAAAAGGCCTGCAGGAAACCGACTCTTTTTTAAGCTCCGGCCGCCAGGGCCATGTTGGCCTGCATGCTTCCTTTACCGTCGGTGATGATTTGCTTAAACGGGCTATTGATCTGGCCCACAGGCATAACACCGGCCTGCATGTGCACGTCGCCGAGGATGCCGTCGATCAGGAATCCTGCATGAAGCACCACAACAAACGGGTGGCAGAACGCTATGCGGATGCCGGTGCGCTGGAGCTATCAAAATCGATCTTTTCACACTGCATTCACTTGAATGAACACGAAAAACAGCTGCTGCGCGAATCCGGGATTTACGTTGTGCAGAACACCGAGAGCAACTTGAACAACAATGTGGGTGTGACCAATTACCAGGAGCTGGGTGAGAACGTAATCCTCGGAACCGATGGGATGCACAGCGATATGCTGCGAAGCGCCAAGGCCGCCTTTTTGACCGGTCAGACAACCGAAGGCCTGGGTATGGACACGGTTTACAGCCGTTTCCGCAAAGTGCACGATTATATCCGGGACAATGGATTTTGCGGCGACGGTGGAAATAATCTGGTCATTTTAGATTATGATTCCCCGACGGATATCAATGCTGCTAATTTTTTAGGGCACTTTGTCTATGGCATCGATGCCCGCCATGTGGTTAGCGTAATCGCCGGCGGCAAGCTGATCGTTGACAATCGAAAGCTGCTGACAGTGGCCGAAGACGAAATTTTGGCCTATTCGCGGGAGATGGGGCGGAAGCTGTGGGAGAAAATGTAAATTGAATATTGAATATTGAAAATTGTATATTTGTGGATGTCGCTTTGCTCCGTCTTATTTTATAACTCGGATTTTATATAGGATTCGCCGGAGGCGGACCTTAAATATTCAATATTCAATCGACAATATTCAATAGCATGTGGAGGTTTCGAACGTATGGATAAAACCGAAATATTAAAAAACATCGAATCCCTGTCGAAGTTAAATACCGATGCGATGGTTGGCAATGATTTTCTGCTGACCTGGGATAAATCTGAAGATGAAATTGCCGCCACCCTGCAGACAGCGGAAATATTGCGCGCCCTGCGCCGGATCAATACATCCAGCCGTGTATTTGAAACCGGGCTGGCCATTTCCATATTCAGAGACCAATCCACCCGGACCCGTTTTAGTTTTACCAGTGCCTGCAACTTACTCGGGTTGGCCATCCAGGAGCTTGATGAGGAAAAATCCCAGGTTGCCCACGGCGAGACCATACGGGAAACAGCCAACATGATTTCGTTCCTAACGGAGGTCATCGGCATCCGTGACGACATTTATATCGGAGAAGGCCACAGCTATATGCGGGAAGTGGCGCGGGCGGTCAGCCAGGGTCACCAGGAGGGCGTGTTGCCCCGGCGACCCACACTGGTCAACCTGCAATGCGATATCGATCATCCCACCCAGACGATGTCCGATGCCCTTCATCTGACCCATTATTTCGGCGGTGTTGGAAATCTCAAGGGCAAGAAAATTGCCATGTCCTGGGCTTACTCGCCGTCCTACGGAAAACCGCTGTCGGTTCCCCAGGGCATTATCGGCCTGATGACCCGCTTCGGGATGGACGTTGTGCTGGCCCATCCCGAAGGATACGATCTGATGCCGGAGGTATTGGAAATTGCGCAACAAAACAGTAAACAATTCGGGGGGACATTCAGCCAGGTGACGAGCATGGCCGACGCCTTCAAAGATGCCGACGTCGTTTATCCCAAAAGCTGGGCGCCTTTCAGCGTTATGGAAGAGCGCACCCGCTTGCTGCAGGAAGGTGATCGTAAAGGCCTGGAGGCGCTTGAAAAGCGCTGCCTGGAGATCAACAAAACCCATATCGATTGGGAATGCACTGAAAAGCTGATGAAAACCACCCGGCAGGGCCAGGCCTTGTACATGCACTGTTTGCCGGCTGACATCAGCGGCGTCAGCTGCGAGAGCGGTGAAGTGGAGGCTTCGGTCTTCGAACGTTACCGGGTGCCGCAGTACAACCAGGCCGGTTATAAACCGTTCATTATTGCAGCGATGATTTTTTTGAGTAAATTTGAGAAGCCGGCGGAGAAGTTAAGCGAGCTGGCTGATCAAGCCCAACCGAGGATATATTGAACATTGAAAATTGAATATTGGTTATTGAATATTTGCGGATGTCGCTTCGCTCCGTCCTATTCTTAATATGGTTTTTATAAATAGGTTCGCCGGAGTTGGACCTCAAATATTCAATCTTCAATTTACAATATTCAATCAAAAGGAGCGTTCATGAGCGACCGATTTACCTGTTGCCCGATCGACCGTCTGCTGCAATGGATTCTGCAAGAAGAAAAGCAGGGTCAAATTTTCGGGATTCACAAAGCGCTTTTCTTTGTTCCGCAACCTGACGATGTTTACAAAATACAGCGCTACGGTCAGACCCTGGAGACACCCATCGGGGTGGCCGCAGGCCCGCACACCCAGCTTTCTCAGAACATCATCAGCGCCTGGCTGACCGGTGCGCGCTATATGGAGCTCAAAACCATTCAGACGCTGGATGAGCTGGAAGTGACCAAGCCCTGCATCGACATGACCGATGAAGGCTATAATTGCGAATGGTCGCAGGAGCTCAAGCTGGAGCAGTCTTTTAACGAATATCTGAACGCCTGGATTGTCCTGCATATTCTCAAGGATAAATTCGGCTGGGGCGAACCTGGCTCAGCTGGATTTATGTTTAATATGAGCGTCGGCTATAATCTGGAAGGTATCCTCAATTCCAATGTTCAACGCTTTCTGGATAAGATGGCGGACTGCGGTGCTGAAAAGCGCGCCAAGATCGATCGACTGGCCAGATTTTATCCCCGGGTGCGAGATTTAAATATGCCTGACAGGCTGACGGATAATATCACCATTTCCACCATGCACGGCTGCCCGCCGGACGAGATCGAGAAGATCGGCCGCTATTTTGTCGAAGAACGCCAGTTGCACACCACCATCAAGTTGAACCCGACACTGCTGGGGCCCCAAAAGCTGCGACATATCTTAAACGACCAATTGGGATTTGAAGTGGAAGTGCCGGACCTGGCTTTTGAGCACGATTTGAAATATGAGGCCGGAGTGGCCTTGATCAAGTCGTTGCGGGCCGGCGCCGAAAAAGTAGGCGTTGAATTTAATCTGAAACTGACCAATACGCTGGAAACAACCAATGATCATCAGAACCTGCCGGAGAACGAGCAAATGGTTTACATGAGCGGCCGCGCCCTGCACCCGATCAGTATCCATCTGGCCGAGCGCCTGCAGGAGGAATTTAACGGTCAGCTGGATATCAGCTTTTCAGCCGGCACCGATTGCTTCAATGTGGCCGATACTCTGGCCGGTGGTTTGCGGCCGGTCACTGTTTGTTCAGACATATTGAAGCCTGGCGGTTACGGACGCCTGAGCCAGTATCTTGAGGAAATTTCAACCCGTTTTGCAGAAGCCGGCGCCGACTCCATCGATTCGTATATTGAAACCCGGGCGCAAGCCGGTAGTCTACGGCAGGCGGCTTTGCAAAATCTGAAAACATACGCTGCGGCTGTGGTTGCCGATCGGACCTATCGAAAATCGAATTTCCCTTATGACAATATCAAGACCCCGCGGGAGCTGACCGCCTTTGACTGTGTCCAGGCACCGTGTGTGGCCACCTGCCCGGCCAGTCAGGATATTCCCGGCTACATGTATCACGCGGCGATGGGCAACTACCAGAAGGCCCTGGATGTTATTCTGGAAACCAACCCCTTTCCCAACATGCAGGGAATGGTGTGTGATCATCTGTGCCAGTACAAATGCACCCGCATGAATTATGACCGCTCTTTGTTGATCCGGGAGATCAAACGATTTGTGGCCCAGCAGCAGGATCGCATCGTTCCCCGTCAACCGGCCGCACCCAATGGGCTTAAAGTGGCCATTATCGGCGCCGGTCCATCCGGATTGGCCTGCAGCTATTTTCTGGCTTTAGACGGATTTGAAGTCGATATTTACGAAACCAAGGATAAGCCCGGTGGGATGGCAGCCGACGGTATCCCCGGCTTTCGCCTGGATGACGCCAGCCTGAAAAAAGATATCGAGGGTATTGTTGCCCTGGGGGTCAACATTCATTATGGATCGGCCATCAATTCGAAACGCTTTGAGCAGCTCAGAAACACCTATCAATACGTGTATATTGCGGTGGGTGCACAAAGCGGGCTGAATCTGGGCATTCCCGGAGAAGATGCACCGGGGGTATTTGATCAGATTAGCTTTTTAAAAGCCGTCAACCGTAAACGGGCGCCGGAGCTGGGCAAGAGTGTGGTCGTGATCGGCGGCGGGAATTCGGCCATGGATGCGGCGCGCACCGCCAATCGGCTGGTAGGACCGGACGGCCGGGTCAGTGTTGTTTACCGGCGCACCCGCGAAGAAATGCCGGCGGATCTGGAAGAGATTGAAGCCACTCTGGCTGAAGGCATCGAGTTGATTGAACTGACGGCGCCGGAATGCCTTCTGGTGGAAGATGGGCGTGTGAAAACCAACGTCTGCTTCAAAATGGAGCTGGGTGAGACCGATACCAGCGGGCGGCCGCGGCCGATTAAAATCGAGGGGACTGAATTTGAAATCCAGGCCGACAGCGTAATTTCCGCCATCGGCCAGCGGGTTGAACTGGATTTTTTCCCGGAAGATGAATTGCAGCCCGATCCCGACACGCTTGAAACCCAGCTGCCCAATGTCTTTGCCGGCGGCGATGCCGTGCGCGGGGCCTCCACCCTGATCAGGGCCATCGGCGACGGCAAGCGCGTGGCTGAAACCATCAGACGAAAAGCCGCTGTCGAGTTTGATATGTCGACCGGGAGCAGTAATGGCCGATTCGATCTGGAACGCCTGCAAGTTGTCCAGGCCCGGCGTGTGTTCGGCCCGCAGGTGCCGGAGCCCGCTGCCGATCGGCGGCATGATTTTGGTCTGGTCATCCAAACACTGGATGAAGCATCCGCGCAGCAGGAAGCCCGGCGCTGTTTGCAATGTGACCTGCTGTGCAATATCTGCACAACGGTTTGCCCCAATCGGGCTAATGTCGCCTACGCGTTAGATCCGATCGAGTATAACGTAAAACAAGTCGTGCGTTCCGGCAAAGATGTCCACATCGAGGATTTAGAAACGGCACGTATTAACCAGCAGTTTCAGATCATCAACATCGGCGATTTCTGTAACGAGTGCGGCAACTGCACCACTTTTTGCCCGACCGGCGGCGCGCCGTATCAGGTAAAACCCAAGTTCTATTTGAGCCCGGATAGCTTTGAAACCGAAAAAAACGGCTATATGTTTGACAAGGGTTTTTTGAAAGCCAGAGTCGATGGGCGACCGGAAAGCTTAACTTCTCAGGCGGGTCATCTGATTTATGAAACCCCGGACATCCGTGCGCAGCTGAATTCAGAAACGTTTGCGGTTGAAGAAGCAATGTTGCTGTCTGAGGTGGACGGCCCGATTGATCTACACCATGCGGCTCAGATGGCCGTTTTATACACAGCCCTGAAAGATTTACCGATATTTGCATTAAAGAAATATTAAGGAATGGATTCTAATTTAGTGAAAACTTATTCCGACAGGATTTACAAGATTATTTTATGTTCATCACTTTCCAGAAGAAAGTGATGAAAGAAAAAAATAATCCGGTTTATCCTGTAAATCCTGTCAGAAAAAATATATTGAAAAGATAGAATCCAATCCGGTTAAAGGCTTTTCGAACAGACAACGGCAAACCATGAATTCTATTCTATTAAAAAACTGTTTTTACATTTTTGTTTGTGCCGATCAAAAAGCCCGGCGCGGTGACGACATCTTGATCCGGGACAACCGCATTGCCAAAATTGGCGCTGAGATTTCAGAGGCGGCCGATCGGGTGATTGATTGTTCGACCTGTGTGGTTATACCGGGCTTTGTGAATACGCATCACCACTTTTACCAAACCCTGACGCGCAATCTGCCGGCGGTTCAGAATGCCGAGCTCTTTGACTGGCTGGTCTACCTGTATGAAATCTGGCAATATCTGGACGAAGAAGCCGTGTATTATGCTTCCCTGTTGGCCATGGGGGAGTTGCTAAAGACCGGGTGCACGTGCTCGACGGATCACCATTATGTATACCCACAAAATGTCAGCGGGGATTTGATTGGCATTCAATTTAAAGCCGCCGCGAACCTGGGCATGCGGCTTTCACCCACCCGGGGCTCCATGTCCCTGAGCAAAAAAGACGGGGGGCTGCCGCCTGACAGTGTCGTGCAGACCGAAGACCAGATTCTTGAAGACAGCCAGCGTGTCATCCAGCAATACCACGACGATAGTGAGCTGGCGATGCGCAAAATCATCCTGGCGCCCTGCAGTCCGTTTTCGGTTACCGAAGCGCTGATGAAAGAGACGGTCAACCTGGGGCGCCAATACAACGTTCGCCTGCATACGCATCTGGCGGAAACCCGCGACGAAAACGATTTCTGTCTTGAAACTTATGGGTGCAAACCATTGCAATTGATGGAGCGTTGCGGGTTTATTGGCAAAGACGTATCATATGCACATGGCATCCATTTTAACGACCAGGAGCTGCAACGACTGGCGGACACCGGCACCCACATAGCGCATTGCCCGACCTCCAACATGCGATTGGGATCCGGGATTTGCCGGGTCAAAGAGATGCTGCCGCTCGGCATCAACGTGGGGCTGGCGGTGGATGGCAGCGCCTCCAATGATTCATCCGACATGCTCGGCGAGTTGCGCAATGCACTGCTGCTGCAGCGGGTTCATTACGGGGCCGCAGCCCTGACTACCCTGGATGTGATGAAGATGGGTACCGAAAATGGTGCCCGCCTGCTGGGTTTTGAAAAGGTCGGTAAAATCAAGGAAAGCTGGGCTGCGGATCTGGCCATTTTTAACGTTGCGAAGCTGGAATACAGCGGGTCGTTAGCCGATCCCCTGGCCGCCATTATATTTTCCGGTTACAATCATGGCGCCGAATATACCATTGTGAATGGCCAAATTGCTTTGGAGCAGGGCCGTTTGACCGGATTTGACGAAACCGAAATAATGAACAAATGCAACGCGATCTCAGCGAAAATGCTTAACGCTTAGGTGATGAACAGATATTTTTTGCCACGAAGACCCAAAGTCACCAAGAAAGAATTTTATTTGCCACGAAGACCCAAAGCCACCAAGGCACAAAGAAGGAGTTAAAATAACTTTTCTTTTTATTCACTTTTCATGCCCTTAGTGCCCTTTGTGACTTTGTGGTTTAAATAAGTGTTTAAAAGATTTTTATTTGCCACGAAGACCCAAAGGCACCAAGAAAGAATTTTATTTGCCACGAAGACCCAAAGACGTGGAGAAAGCTTAAATTAAATATTTTTCGTGTCCTTTGTGAACTTTGTGCCTTTGCGTGAGGCTTTGTTTCCCGGTTTAGCCGGGTCAGGAGATGCCATGCCAAATTCGAATAACACCGTCGATCCCGCCCTTGAGATTGTTTACGGGCTGAATGACAAACCGCCACTGGGTGAAACCCTGTTTGCGGCCCTGCAGCATCTGCTGGCCATCATTGTCGGCATTATGACGCCGCCGCTGATCATCGCTAACGTGCTGGGATTCTCCCCGGAAATGAAGGCCTATCTGATCAGCATGGCGCTTTTTGTGTCCGGCATTGCAACTTTTATTCAGGTTAAGAGAATCGGACCGGTTGGATCGGGGCTGCTGAGCATTCAGGGGACCAGCTTTGCCTTTTTGGGTGCCATTATTTCTATTGGGCTTACGGCCAAAAAGTCCGGCGCCACCCAGGAAGAGATCCTGTGCATGATTTTAGGCGTTTGTTTTGTGGGGTCATTTATCGAGATGATCTTTAGCCGGTTTGTTCCCATGTTGCGAAAAATTATCACCCCGCTGGTCAGCGGCATTGTTGTTACCCTGATCGGCCTCTCGTTGCTTAAAGTCGGCATCACCGATTTCGGCGGCGGCAAATGGCTGCTGGACAATAAGCCTGAATTATTTGCCAGCGGGACGAATATTTTCCTGGGCGCCCTGGTGCTGGGTACCATTATTTTTTTAAACCGCAGTCAGAACAAATTTGTTCGCATGAGCGCGATTGTTGTCGGCCTGGTGCTGGGCTATGCTGTGGCCGTAGCGCTGGGGAAGGTTAATTTCGCAAGGCTGGGCGGTATGAGCTGGCTGGCCGTGCCCCATCCGTTTAAATACGGATTTTTCGATTTTTCATGGACTGCCTTCATCCCGATTGCGCTGCTATACCTGATTACAACTGTTGAATCCATGGGTGACTTAACCGCCACCTCGATGGTTTCCAAACAGCCCATTAGCGGGGATCGGTATTTTAAAACCATATCCGGCGGGATCCTGGGCGATGGGGTCAACTCGGCCCTGGCGGCTTTTTTTAACTCTTTTCCAAACACCACCTTCAGTCAGAACAACGGTGTTATTCAGCTTACCGGCGTTGCCAGCCGCAAGGTCGGTTTTTTTATCGCTCTTTTACTGGTTATTGTCGGCATGTTTCCGGTGGTGGGCGGTATATTCAGCATTATCCCCAATTCCGTGCTGGGCGGTGCAACCATTATTATGTTCGGCACGGTTGCAGCGGCCGGTATTAAAATTATTGCTTCCAGTGTCATCAACCGCCGCGGCATGCTGATTATGGCCATATCACTGGGTCTGGGTCTGGGGGTTGTTTTTGTTCCCCAGATATTGGGCAAATTCCCGGATATGATCCAAAAAATATTTGGCTCGGCGATCACCACCGGCGGCCTGACCGCTATTTTTTTAAATATCATACTGCCGCGCGGTGGCGTGATGGAAGAGCGCGTAAAAGAAGAACCCGAACCCGCAAGTGTGTAAGAAAAATAAATTGAATATTGTCGATTGAATATTCAATAATCAATAAGGAGCTATGTCAAATGGCGATAGGCAAATCCGTCAAACGGGTCGACGCGGTGGCTAAAGTTACCGGCCGGGCGCGCTATACCGATGATTTTTATATGCCCGGAATGCTCGTGGCCAAATATCTGCGCAGCACCATCGCCCATGGCCGCGTGAAAAAGATTGATACCCGCAAAGCCAGGCAATACCCTGGCGTTGAAGCGGTTTTTACCTATGAAGATGTACCCAAAACCAACTTTGCCACCGCCGGCCATCCCTACTCACTGGATCCGGATCATAAGGATGTGGCAGACCGCCTGCTGCTTACCCGGCATGTCCGCTACTGGGGTGATGAAATTGCCATTGTGGTGGCCGAAAACAATATCATTTTGCAGGAGGCTTTGCGGCTAATCGAGGTGGAATACGAAATTTACGAGCCGCTGGTAAGCCCGCGAGCTTCTCTGGCAAAAGGCGCACGTGAAATTCATGCCGGCTCGAGCAATGTCATCGGTGAGTCTCAATATACAGTCGGGGGAAAAATCGATGATGCCCTTGCCAGCGCCGAGATTACGCTCGAAAACGAATACCGCACCCAGATGTGCCAGCACTGTCATATCGAAAACCATATTGCCTATGCCTATATGGATGATCTGGAGCATATCGTCGTAGTATCATCGACGCAGATTCCCCACATCGCCAGAAGAATCGTCGGCGAGGCGCTGGACGTGCCGTGGGGTCGTATCCGAGTCGTCAAACCCTATATCGGTGGCGGATTTGGTGCCAAACAAGATGTCATCCTCGAACCCATGGTGGCTTTTTTAACGCTGCAACTGGGCGGGCGACCGATCAAAATCGATCTGTCCCGGGAAGAATGTATGATTGGTACCCGGACCCGTCACCCGTTTGACGTCAGGATGCGGGCCGGGGTCAATAAAGAAGGGACCCTGGTGGCACTGGAAATGGACGCTGTGGCCAATACCGGTGCCTATGCCTCTCACGGGCATTCGGTGGCCGGTGCTGCCGGGGCGAAATCACGTTCGCTTTATCCCCGTTCGGCCATGCATTATCACGCCCGAACCGTTTATACGAACACCCCGGCAGCCGGTGCCATGCGGGCCTACGGGGCACCCCAGGTGATATTTGCAGTCGAGTGCATCATTGAAGAGGCCGCCCGCAAAATCGGCATGGATCCAGTAGAATTCCGTATCAAAAATGTGGCCCGTCAGGGCGATGCCGATCCACTCAGCGGTGAGCGCTTTGAAAGCTGCGGTTTGATTGAATGCATCCAGCGGGGCAAGGACCTGATTAGCTGGGACAAAAAGCGGGCAGCCTGGCCGATGAAACAGTCCGGCCCGCTGCGCCGCGGATTGGGTGTGGCCTGTTTTAGCTATGCTTCGGGAACGTATCCGGCCTGCCTGGAAATTGCCGGTGCGCGCATCATTCTTAACCAGGATGCTTCCCTACATATTCAGGTGGGCGCTACCGAAATCGGCCAGGGCCTGGATACGATCGTAGCGCAGATGGCGGCCGAAACCGTCGGGGTTGCCTATGCGGATGTGCATGTGGTTTCCACCCAGGATACGGATGTGGCACCTTTTGATACCGGTGCTTATGCCTCGCGCCAGGCCTATGTGGCCAGTAATGCAGTATTTCGGGCGGCCCGTGAGCTGAAAGCCAAGATTCTCGAACACGCCGGCCGGGTAACCGGTAAACTGGGTGGTGAACTCAATATTCTAAATGGTGACATTGTCGATCGCAAAGATCCAGCGCGTAAAGTAATTGCGCTCAAAGAGGTGGCACTGGACGCTTACTATGATAAGCAACGCGGTGGTCAATTAACAGCCGATGTCTCGCACAAAACCTGTACAAATGCACCCACCTTCGGCTGTACCTTTGTTGAAATCGAGGTGGATATACCGCTGTGCAAAGTGGATATTAAAGAAATTCACAACATACATGACTCCGGTGTAATTTTGCACCCGGTGATGGCCAAAGGCCAGGTGCACGGCGGTGTGGCCATGGGGATTGCAGCCGGGCTCTATGAGGAGATGAAAATCGATTCCGAAAGCGGCAAAATATACAATAATAATTTTCTGGATTATAAAATACCGACAGTTGTGGATGTACCTGATATCGGCTGTGAGTTCGTTGAAACCTACGAGCCGTCGTCGGGTTATGGCAACAAGGCTCTGGGGGAGCCGCCGATTATTTCACCTCCTCCGGCCATTCGCAACGCGATTTATGATGCCACCGGCGTCCCGATTTATGAGTTGCCCATGACGCCGCATGCGCTATTTCGGTATTTTAAAAAAGCCGGGTTGATTTGAAAAAGATTTCACCGCCCGCTTCGCTCGAGGCGCAGAGATCGCAGAGATGCTCTCTTTTCCTTTGTCGTTGAGAGGACGACAAAGGAAAACCACTCAGCCGCTGCGCTGCAAAAAAATAAAAATTAGGCTTCTGAGATATTAGGAAAAAAAACTCAGCGCACTCTGCGTCTCTGCGGTGAACAAAATCAAACGTATCCGAAAAAGGAGAATGCATTGAATGTTTAATTTTAAGAGCTATGCCAGGGCCGGCAGCGTCCAGGAGGCGATCCAGCTTTTGGGGCAAAATCCCGAGGCACATCTGATTGCCGGTGGTACCGATATGCTGGTCAAACTGCACAAGGGCAAAGCCCAGTTTGATCATCTGGTGGATATTCACGATATTGCCGAACTCAAATTCATCACCCAAAACGATGCAAACGATATTATCATTGGACCTCTGACGAGCTTTACGCAGGTGGCCGAATCCGAGCTCATTCGCAAGCACATTCCGGTCCTCTCGCAAGCGGTCCTCACCATCGGCGGGCCCCAGGTTCGCAATATGGCAACCATAGGCGGCAATCTGTGCAACGGCGTACCCAGTGCCGATAGCGCCACTCCCCTGATTGCTCTGGATGCAGCCGTTATGATCGAAGGCAGGGACGGATCCCGGCAAATGCCCCTTGAATCGTTTTTTCTGGGTCCCAGCCAGGTGGCGCTTGAGCATCATGAAATATTAACCGCCATTACGATTACGCGTGACAATTATGCTGATTATAGCGGGCATTTCCATAAATATGCCATGCGGGAAGCCATGGATATTTCAACCATCGGCTGTTCGGCGGTCTGCAAGCTAAAAGACGATACCCTGCAAGATTTGCGGCTGGCCTTCGGCGTGGCCGCACCGGTACCCATCCGCTGTAAGGGAACGGAAGACAAGGTCCGCGGTCGTAAAATTACACCCAAGCTACTCACTGATATTGCTCAGTCTGTACCGGCGGACGTGCGCCCACGGACGTCCTGGCGGGCGGCCAAGGAATTTCGGCTACAGATTATCACCACTCTGGCCCAGAGGGTCGTCGAACAAGCGATTTTGAACGCAGGAGGAACCGTTCAGTGAACCGACACATTACCTTTACTATCAACGGCAAGAAAAAAGAGATCCAAATCGATGTGCGCCAATCCTTGCTGGAAGTCCTGCGGGAAAAACTGGGGCTGCTCAGTGTCAAGCAGGGCTGCGCTGTGGGTGAATGCGGCGCCTGCACGGTTTTACTCGATGATGTGCCCATCGATGCCTGTTTGTATCTGGCGGTCTGGGCCGACGGCAGATCCATTCGTACGGTGGAAGGCGAAAGTCGTGAGGATAAACTGTCCCGGGTGCAACAAACATTTGTGGATGAAGGTGCCGTGCAGTGCGGCATCTGTACGCCCGGCTTTGTGATGGCGGCCACATCTTTTGTCGAAAAGCACAAGCAGCAGAAAGTCAGCCGTTATGAAATTCGGCGCGGTCTGGCCGGCAATCTGTGCCGCTGCACGGGTTATGACACCATTGTGACCGCCGTGCAAAAGTGTCTGGATGAGGACGATGCATAGACAGAGGACAGATGTCAGATCGCAGAACACAGACATGTTGCCCCTGGGTCAGGATGCTTTGACGACCGTCACAGATGATATCTGTAGTTTTAAAAGAGTTTAGTTATTCTCATACATGCATTTTTGGTGATAATACAATATTGACAAGATATTCCCATATCAGGGCTGAACTTATTGAGAACAAGCCATCGATGTCAGTTTGAGAAGGGCAAAAAATGAGTCCCAAAGAAAGATGATAAATTGATAAAAATTTCTAAATAACGGTACTAATATTTGTCAGATAGGTTATCCATTCGCCTCTCCAGTTTCATAAATTTTTAAAATAATAAGCTCTATGTCTCATATTTGATGTCATCATAAAACAGTAATTATTGAAAATAAGCTCCGAATAGATTGATGTTGACATTAAGAAGTGTAATGCTATTAGAGTTAATTTCTTAAAACAAATTTTTAGATTCGGCAGTGAATAGCATGTTTTGATTTATAGGTTAAAACAAATTTGACTTAAAAGGAGGAAGTTATGGCCCGCAAACCAGTTGTTGTAAAATTTTTATCGAAAAGAGGATCTGAAGAAGCATTTTTTGCAGAAAAAGATCAACAAAAACTAAGAAAACTAAGAAAAAAGGCAGCTGGAGAAGCAACCAAAAAATATTCCGAAAATCATAAGTATCACTGTTTTAGATGTGGTACACAGAGCTTAGCTGAAATCGACGAGGGCAATGTCAAAGTTGACGTATGTGTAAATGAAAATTGCGGCGCTGTTCATTTGGATCCAGGAGAATTATCTGAAATTATTAAAGATAAAAAAGCTCTTGCAGCAGCAAAAAAAGCTTTCTTATCTGTGTTTAAAAAATAGTATTTTACAAGCAACTTGTAGTCTCTCACATTTTACATTTTTAACGCAATTGTAAAATACTGCCATGTAACACAGGTTTCATATCCAATTTAAAACCTGATGTAGCTCCAACATATCCACGCTTTTGTAGGCTCTCGAAAAGTGGTGATATCATCTTTTCAATCGAATTTACCTCGCTTTTTTTTTTGCAAGCTCAAGTGGAGTTCAACGTGCCATAAGAGTTCACCCGGGTTTAAGATTCCATGCTTTTGGCCGCTGGTTCCAGGAATCTGGCTGTTCGGAACACGTAACGCGGAATCCGCAACGAAGAGCTCACAACCTTGAACCTCTGAACCCAGAACCTTGAACCTTTGAACCCGAGCTACTGACACCTCAAACCGCTTAAAGTCTCTCCAAATATCCTAAAGTTTTCTTCCCTCCGACCGATATATTCTGTATACCGTTGCGCTCCGATTTGACACCATCGTGGGAGAGGGAATTCTGTGACAAACCGAAAAATATACCGCATTGCACTGCAAGTCGAAGCATTTCCGGGCATGCCGACAACAGCCTCCAAACTGCTTCCGCTTCTGGAAAATTCCGATTCAACAGCGTCCGAAATCGAAAGCATTTTAAAATACGATCCAGGCCTGACCGCCAATATCCTAAAACTGACCAATTTGGCCTATTTTGGCATTCCCACCCGCATCAGCTCGGTTCGACAGGCCATTGTGTTGCTGGGCTGGAAGCGTCTGCTGCAGGTCGTGATGACCATTTGCATGAGTCCGCTCATGAATAAAACAATTCCCGGATATGATCTGCCCAGAGGAGCGCTCTGGCAGCATTCGGTTGCCGTTTCGGTGGCCGCTGAAATCCTGGTCAAAGCCCTGAAAATACCGGATGCCGATGAAGTTTTCACTGCCGCGCTGTTGCATGATGTGGGCAAATTGATTCTGGGCGGGTTTGTCAAAGAAGATCTACAGCAAATAGAAAACATGGTGACCAAAGGCATTACTTTTGATGTGGCTGAGTCCATGGTACTGGGGACCAACCATGCTGAGATCGGAGGACAGATTCTGGGCAAATGGTGTTTCCCGGCAGAGCTGGTAAGCGCCGTTCAATGGCACCATGATCCTGAATCCTGCGATGAAAGCTGCAACTTAAGCGATATTGTGCATGTGGCGAACACCATGGGCATCATGACGGGCTTCGGAAAGATCGACCAGGACCTGGCCCTGGAACACTTTGGCCCGGTGGCGGATCGCCTCGGGCTGGCGCCCGAAAATCTGGAAGATATGGCCCAGCAAACAGCGACGCGGGTCAAGAGACTAATGACCTCCTGGGCTTAAATCAAGCACGTATGGGTCAAAACGGATCGATCATAAGTAATCCTGCCATTGCCATTTCACCCTGTCCCCCTTAGCTTGGCAATTTAGATCTCCGTTGGAGGCTGCCTGTGCCAGGGCAATTTCGAGTATTTTACGATCGATTTTCCGCCCGGCCATGATTTGCTTGATCAGCAATTTCAGATTTTGTTCTGCGCTCACCGGTAGACCCTTATGCGGCCAGGTTCCGTTTTCTTCGATGATATTTTTCATCATCAGCTCATATACAATGACGGTGCGTTCAAGATTTTCAAACTGGTGGGCTTCATCCGCAGATGCCGTGCCGGCCTGGATATTTTTCTGGATATGCCCCAGATACTGGTTATATTTTTCCTCCCATTTTTTGACGACTGTATCCAGCTGCCGCTGCCCTGCTTCGACGGTCTCCACAACCGCTCGATTGGCGTGGTATTTCGACCACTCGTCGGTTAGGATCCGAATCCCTAACCGTTTCGCATTTTCGCGAACCTCGGTTCCGGGAAAGGGCGCTAAAATGTGAAATCCATAAGCCAGGCCTTTGCGCTGCAATTCGGCAGCAAAGGATACGGTTTCTTCGATCGTAGCACGCGTTTCACCTGGCAGACCCAGTATAAAAGAGGCATTGGGGCTGATACCGACCCGCAGGCACATCCGCACCGCTTGCCGGATTTGTTTAAGGCTGATACCTTTTTTGATGGTTTTTAAAATCGCCGGATTGGCCGATTCCATCCCAAAACTGATGGCCGTACACCCGGCCGCCTTCATTTTTGACAGCAGTGGTTCAGATACTGTGTCGACGCGCGCAAATGCGGTCCATCTAATCTTTAAATTATGGCGTTGGATGGCTTCGCAGACCGCCAGGCAATGATCCGGGTTGGCGGTAAAAAGGTCGTCGGCGATATTGATGCGCTCAAACTGCCGTTTGGCCAGATAGGCCAGCTCGCTGGCGACCCGATCCGGGCTGTGATAGCGCACTTTGGCGCCGCCCATCTTGCGGCCCACACAGAATATACACTGATAGGGGCAACCCCGGCTGGTGGTCAGCGTCATCGGCAGGCCCAGCGCCCGGTAGCGGCCCAGGGGCAGCAGGTGCCGGGCCGGCAACGGTAAATCATCCAGGTTGGTGATAAATTTACGCTGCGGCGTGGTTGTAATATCAAAACCCGTGCGGAAGGCAATGCCGTTGACGCTCTTTAGATCCCGGGCACTTTTGACCGCGTGCATGAGGTCGACCAAGGTTTGTTCTCCTTCACCCACAACGACGACATCGAGTTCCGGGAATTCCCCGAGGGTTTCAGGCGCACAAAAGGTGACATGCGGTCCGCCCATAACGGTCAGGATTTCAGCGTCGATGGTTTTGAGATCTCTGAGCACCTGGCTGGCATGATCAAATGTCATGGTTACGGCGGTCGCGCCGGCAATCCGGGGTTTAAAGCGTCTGACCACGGCTGCCAGTTGGCTCTGCGAGTAAGACGACACGACATAATCCAGAATTTTTACGATAGCGCCGGCCTGCTCCAGAGCCGCCGCCAGATAGGCCAGTCCGAGCGGTGGCGATGGGGTCTCGGAGATAGGGTAATAAGGGTTAATCAGTAAAATACGCA
>Ga0209567_10000627_pt1 | contig 19227 bp, 15 predicted proteins | sample COG_12_FD_184756 | JGI IMG/M metagenome (GOLD analysis project Ga0209567, IMG submission 184756) | Pelagic marine sediment microbial communities from the LTER site Helgoland, North Sea, for post-phytoplankton bloom and carbon turnover... | ecosystem: Environmental > Aquatic > Marine > Neritic...
TGGCCTAAAAAATTTGCCACTCAAAAAGCCGTTTATCCCGCCCCCTAATACCTGGCCACTGGCAGCTGGCCATCTATCAGGTTTCAGGTTTTGGGTGTCAGATGTCAGACCTTCGGTGGCCAGTTCCGAGTTCATGCCACTTAGTAGCCATAATGGTCGTATGTTTTCGTGGTTTTCTGATTTTGGTCTTATGTTCGCTGACACCTGACGCCTATTGTAGGCGATACTATAGGTCCTTCTTGAAAAACTCGCCGGTATCAGCGATCTCGCCTGGCTTTTTGGAGAATTCGGTGGGTTCGGTGCCTTCCTTAAAACAGACAAATACTGTTTCTTTGGATTCGGGAATCGGCAAAAGCCCGGTTTCAGCATCAATCTGGGTAAAGACGACGCCTTCGGGCACCTCAAATATCTTGGGCGGTTTATCCGCCAGGATGCGCTGCATAAAACTCAGCCAGATCGGACTGGCCGCGCGGGAACCGGTTTCGGATTTTCCCAGCGGCGCCTCATCATCAAATCCCACCCAGGTGCCGGTGATATACCGGGCGGTGTATCCCATAAACCAGGCATCAAACAAATTGTTGGTCGTGCCGGTCTTGCCGGCCACAGGTCGATTCAGCGTTTTAACCCGCCAGCCGGTCCCATACTTGACCACACCCTCAAGCAGATGCGTTATGAGGTAGGCGGTGCTTTCTTCAATCACTTTGATGCGCTCAGGCGTCATTTCTTCGAGCACGTTGCCGTCCCGGTCTTCAATTTTGGTGATAAAGACCGGTTCGATCAAATACCCCTGATTGGCAAAAACAGAATAGGCTTTGGTCAACTCAAGCAACGACACGCCTGAAGACCCCAGAGCAATAGAAAGATCCTTGCTCAAATCTGAATTAATTCCCAGTTTATTGGCATATTCAATGGCATAATCAATACCGATATCCTGCAAGATTTTAATGGTTACCACATTGCGTGATTTGGCCAGGGCATCGCGCATTAGCGTGGGGCCAAAAAATCGCTCTTTGTAATTTTTAGGCTTCCAGGTAAAATCTCGTTCTTCGTCGTCGAACACGATGGGCGAATCAATGATGACCGATGCCGGGGTATAAAATCGTTCCGGTTCTTCCTCGTATTGTCTATCTAAAGCCGCGGCATAGATCAGGGGTTTAAACGCCGAGCCCGGCTGGCGCCGGGATTGGACGGCTCGATTAAACTGGCTGTCACGAAAATCGCGGCCACCGACGATCGCTTTGACGAATCCGGTCTCCGCCTCGATACACATTAAAGCCGCCTGGGCGACCGGCTCCTGTTCCAGAGCCAATGGCCATAACTCCGCATCTTCCGACCTTTCCTTGGCTTTAACCCAGATAACATCTCCTGCTTTCAGGGCTTCGCCGGGGCGCTTGACCTTGACTTCATAATAGGCCACATCTATATCCAGCTTACGGGCCCATTCCATATCGGACAGCGCTATTTGTCCAAGCGAATTTCCGATTCGCACCGTAACGACTTTATTTTTATTATCCACCTTGATGACCACGCCTTTAACGATTCGGCCGGTTTCAAGGGGTTCATTATCCAGTTCGGATTGAATGCTGTTTGAAAAGGTCTCAATTTCTTCAGGGGCCAGTTTATCAAGCGGCCCGCGAAATCCCTGGCGCTTATCCAGTTCATGCAGGCCTTTTTCGATTTCTTCCTGGGCAATTTTTTGCATCTCGACATTCACAGCGGTATAAATTTTAAGCCCCTGGGTGTATAGTATCTCGCGACCGTATTTTTCCTCGATGTAACGGCGAACCTGTTCGGTGTAATACGGGATTTCTTCAATATACAGATTGCGGCGCGGTTTGATCTCCACTTCGGTGTTGATGGCCTCGTCGACCTGCTCTTTTGTGGCATATCCCTCGATCAGCATACGATTGAGCACATATATTTGGCGTTGCTTGGCCCTTTCCGGATGCCGGAATGGCGAGTATTTACTCGGAGCCTGGGGCAAACCGGCCAGAATGGCACATTCAGCCAGATTAAGATCCGTCACGGTTTTGCCAAAATAATTTTCGGCTGCAGCTTCAACGCCGTAAGCACCGTGGCCCAGGTAGATCTGGTTTAAATACAGGTAGAGGATTTCTTTTTTGTTAAAAGCTTTGTCGATCCGGTAAGCCAGAATCGCTTCTTTGATCTTGCGCGTATAGGTTTTTTGCGGCGTCAGCAAAAAGGATTTGGTAACCTGCTGAGTAATGGTGCTGCCGCCCTGAACAATGGTCCCGGCTTCCAGGTTTTTGAAAAATGCGCGCGTGATGCTGTAAAAATCGATGCCTCTGTGTTTATAGAATCGTGAGTCCTCAGCGGCAATAAAGGCATTGATCAGGGCCGGAGGCATTTCCTCAAGGGATTTGATGATGCGGCGCTCTTCGAAGAATTCGGCGATTTTGCGGCCGTCATCCGAGTAAACCGTGGTGATAATGGGCGGATGATATTGCGTTAAATTGTTAATTTGCGGCAGATTCTTGCTCAGGTAAAGATAGACGCCGACGCCGGCGACCGCACCCATAATGGCAACAATAAATCCCAGAAGAAACGACCACAATAAAAATTTCCTGAAAAAATGTCGTTTCTTGGACTTTAAGACGTCCGTTTCTGTTTTGGTTCTGGCCATGCTTGTTCGTATCCGTGAGTCTGGAGATGATATCCTTTAAAGTCTACGATGACGCGGGATATCCGCCTCACTCAAAAGAGCGTATAAGGTTTCGGTTTAAAAAAATTTAATTGACATTCAGTTGAGTTACAGTTACTTACAACAATTTATGATTCTGGATGGGTATTCTTAAGATAGAGCATATTACAAACTTTTAGTTTAACGCCTTTATAGTACAATTTCAACCTGTGATTTCATAAAAAATGAAGATACCTGATTTCGATAAATGTGGCGGCCTGATTCCCGCGATTGCGCAGGATTATGAGACCGGTGAGGTGCTGATGCTGGCGTATATGAACCAGCAAGCCTGGGAGGCAACCCTGAAAACCGGCAAAGCCACCTATTGGAGCCGCTCGCGGCAGGAATTGTGGATCAAAGGCCAGTCATCCGGTCATCAGCAAATCGTCAAAGAAATCCGCGTCGATTGTGATGCGGATACCGTGTTGTTAAAAATAGAACAGCTGGGCGGTGCAGCCTGTCACACCGGGCACCGCAGCTGCTTTCATAAAAAGGTCGAAAATGGTTCGATTCGGATCATCGGAGAGCCTGTGTTCGACCCCAAGGAGGTATACGGTAAGTGAAACAGCCAATCAAACTGGGCATTCCCAAAGGAAGTTTGCAAAATTCAACGATAGCGCTATTCCGGCGCTCAGGATGGGAAATAAACATTAATGGTCGAAGTTATTTTCCTGAAATCAATGATGATACCATTGAATGCGCCATTTGCCGCGCACAGGAGATGTCAAATTATGTCGAGAGCGGCACGCTGGATGCCGGTCTGACCGGCAAGGATTGGATTGCCGAAAACGAATCGGACATTCAGGTGGTCAGCGATCTGGTCTATTCCAAGGTCAGCTCCAGACCGGCGCGCTGGGTACTGGCCGTACCCTATGACTCCCCCATTCAAAAACTTGAAGATTGTGAAGGCAAAAAAATTGCCACTGAGATGACCAATTTTACCCGGCGCTATTTCAAAGACCGAAAGATCAATGTCAGTGTTGAATTTTCATGGGGTGCGACCGAGGCCAAGGTGGTGTCCGGTCTGGCCGATGCAGTGGTGGAGGTGACCGAGACCGAAGCCACGATCAAGGCCCATGGCCTGCGCGTGATTCATGAGCTCATGCAGACCAATACCCAGCTGATTGCCAACCATGACGTCTGGAAAGATAGGGCCAAACGCATTAAAATTGAACAAATCGCGCTTTTGCTCAAAGGGGCTCTGCGTGGTGAAAAAATGGTGGGTATTAAAATGAATGTCCCCAAAGAAAAGATGGAAGTTGTGGTCGCTATGCTGCCGAGTCTGAATGCGCCGACGGTGGCGCCGCTTTATCAGTCCAGTTGGTTCTCAGTGGAAATTGTGGTCAAATCCGACGTTGTGCGCGATCTCATTCCTCAATTGATGAAATATGGGGCGGAAGGAATCATCGAATATCCTTTGAATAAAGTCATATAAGGTTGCGCGTTCCGTGTTGCCAGTGGCGAGTTAGGCGGTGATGCTGAGGATCGAAACGCGTAACCCGCAACGCGCAACAAAAGGACCTGATAATGGAATCAAGTCGCACCCGGGAGATGAGCTCCTTTATCGTAATGGATGTGCTCGAAAGGGCCCAGGAGCTGGAGCGCAAAGGCGCCCGCATCATCCATCTGGAAGTTGGTGAGCCTGATTTTGATACACCGGACTGCGTTAAAGAAGCGGCCTGCAAAGCCCTCGAGGACGGATTTACGCATTACACACACAGCCTGGGTTTGTATGAGCTGCGCGAAGCTATTTGTGAGTATCATCAAAAGCACTATCAGGTGTCGGTCGACCCGGACCAGGTGATTGTCACATCCGGTTCATCGCCGGCCATATTCCTTGTTTTCGCAGCCCTGCTTGAACCAGCGGATGAAGTTATTATTTCAGACCCGCACTATGCCTGCTATCCGAATTTTATCAAATTTGTGGACGGCAAACTGATCACAATTCCGGTATATGAAGAAAACGGTTTTCAATACCGACCTGAAGTCATCAGACAAAAAATCACCTCGCAAACCAAAGCCGTGTTTATCAACTCACCCTCTAATCCCACCGGCAATCTGCTTTCGTTCGATCGCATGCAGCAAATCGCCGAGCTGACAAAATGTGAACAATGCCCTTATATTGTTTCCGATGAAATTTATCATGGGCTGGTGTATGAGGGCCAGGCGCATTCGATCCTGGAATTTTCCGATCATGCCTTTGTGCTCAATGGATTTTCCAAGCAGTTTGCCATGACCGGACTTCGCCTGGGCTACGTCATTGCACCCAAAGCATTTATTCGCCCCATGCAAAAGCTGCAACAGAACTTTTTCATTTCAGCCAATGCCATGATTCAGCAGGCCGGTATTGCGGCCCTGAAACACGGTGCCGAAGACGTGGCCCGCATGCAACAGACCTATAACAGACGCCGCAAATATATCATCCGTCGCTTAAAGGAGATGGGGCTTGGGATTACAGTGGAGCCCACCGGTGCGTTTTATGTTTTTACCAACGCCAAACACATTTCCGCCGATTCCTATAAACTGGCCTTTGACATTCTGGAAAAAGCTCATGTGGGTGTCAGCCCGGGAATCGACTTTGGCAAAAACGGCGAGGGCTATTTGCGGTTTTCCTATGCCAATTCGATGGAAAATATCGAAGAAGGCATGGATCGGCTTCAACAATACCTAAAAAGCAGGTAATCTAAAGTCGCAAACCGGATGGTTTCTTTTTTATTTTATTAACCACGCAAAGCCGCTAAGTTGCAAAGAGTAAAAAGAAAGGCATTTTTAGTCCCTTTGTGAACTTCGCGGGCTTCGTGTCCTTCATTCTGGGAAAAAACTGAATATTAAACCACAAAGACACGAAGGGCACAAAACATAACCCACAAAAAATTTGCTAAACTCTTTGTGGACTTTGTGCCTTTGTGGTTGAAAAAATCTGATTATCTAATCACGAACAGCACAAAGGATTAGAATTTTTAATCTAAAAGGCTCTTGGCGCCTTTGCGTCCCACGCCCGCCATGCGAGACCGCAGGCGAGGCGGGCGGGTTTGCGAGAGGCTAAAAGCTTTCGATCAAATAAGGCACTATTTATGATCATAAAGTCCGCCGAATTTATCAAAAGCGCCACCAAAACCGCCGAGTACCCACCGGCACAGCTGCCGGAGATTGCCTTTGCCGGGCGTTCAAATGTGGGCAAATCCAGCCTGATCAATACCCTGGTTAATCGAAAACGCCTGGTTAAGACAAGCTCGACGCCCGGGCGAACCCAGCTGATTAATTTTTTTGATATCAATGACCAACTCGTTTTCGTTGATTTGCCGGGATACGGATATGCAAAAGTCCCCGTGTCAGTCCGCAAGAAATGGGGCCCGATGATTGAAACCTATCTTTCCGGGCGCAAAACCCTTCGGGGAGTGGTGGTCATTATGGATATTCGACGCACGCCGAAGCAGGAAGAATTAAACCTGCTCGGCTGGCTCAACCACTATGCCATCGCCTCCATTGTGGTTTTGACAAAAACTGACAAGTTATCCAAAAGCAAATCGGCCCAGCAGCACCGCCGCATTGCCAGGACCCTTAAAATAGACCCAAAGGACCTGATCCTATTTTCCGCTAAATCCCGCCGCGGCCGCGACACCCTCTGGCATGCAATTTTATCAATAGCTGATTTGGAAGTTTGCGCATCGGACCGCTAAAACCGCCTTTATCCTGCGCGGCCATTTGAAATCGGTTGTTTAGCCCTTATTTTCTCTGATAATGATAATGTTGCCGCGAAGCGGTTGAGGATTTTGATTTGCCGGAGGCCGCCCATTGATTTATTAAGATTGGATCGGTCTTCCCGCTAATAGCGGGGCATCTCCCGGCAAATCAAAAAATTGAAATCTCTGCGACCTCTGTGTCTCGAACGCAGCCCCGCAGAGCGGGATGCAAGCTCGGGCGGTGAAATAGAAATGTCCAGCACCAGTAACACATACGACGATTTTAAGTCCGGCTACGTCGCCATCGTGGGGGCGCCCAATGCCGGCAAATCCACCCTGCTAAATCGTCTGCTCGGAGAAAAAATATCCATAACCTCTAAAAAGCCCCAGACCACCCGCAATCGCATCCTGGGCGTCATGCACCGGCCGGGCGCGCAAATTGTATTTATTGACACGCCGGGCATATTTAAAGCCAGAGATACGCTCAACCTGCGGATCGTCGATACGGCACTGGCAGCCATAGACGAAGCTGATTTAATCCTTTTTGTTCTGGACGCAGCCCAGCCGGATCCGACCTCTGAATATTTTCTGGCCCAGCGGCTTCAAAAACAGGAAAGGCCCGTGATCGTGGCGCTCAATAAAATCGATCAAATCGAAAAAACAGATCTGCTGGCAAAAATTCAAAAATGGTCAACCGAATATTATTTTGAAGTCATCATACCCATCTCCGCGGTCGAAGGCACTCAAATTGAACAGATGACAACTGCCATGCAGAATATGCTGCCAAGCGGCCCGCCCTATTTTCCCGAAGACGCGCTGACGGATTTATCGGAGCGCTTTATCGCGGCGGAGATGATTCGCGAAAGCATTTTTCGCCTGACCGGTGAGGAGATCCCTTATGCCACCGCGGTAACCGTGGATACGTTTAAAGAAGAAAAGAAAGGTCGGCTGGTTAAAATTGAAGCCACCATTCACCTGGAGCGCGGATCTCAAAAAGGTATTATCATTGGCAAGGACGGCAGCAAGCTCAAACGCATTGGGATCGAATCGCGCAAAAAAATTGAGCACATGCTGGATACCAGAGTGTTTTTAAAGCTTTTCGTGCGCACCCAGAAGAATTGGCGTCAGGATACCCGCGCACTCAGAAAATTCGGCTATTAGGGAGTCCTTCGTATAGTACCCCCTTTTGCTCAATTTCTGTGTAAGACGAAGATTTTAATCCTCGAAATACTCAAATGTATGCCTCCGATTAAAATCTTCGCCTTCCTTGAACTTGAACAAAATTGGGCACTCTACAAAGGACTCCTAATTTTTTTAGCATCTTACAATCAACCCTCATGGAAAAACCTTTATCATACAAAAACTGCTAATGCTGCTTATCGATGAGCGCCCTCAAATTTCTTGGTAGAACATTATAATATTCTATCAGATTCAGCCTTTTGAGCTTTGCGATGGTTTCCTTGGGCAGCTGTTCCTGGGCAATCCCCTTTAAAATCAGGTCCGTTTCTTTATTATCGAAAGTCGCACCGTCCTCGATCCATTTGACAACCGCTTTATTGGCCGGGCACACTTTCTGACAGATCATACAGCCCACCAGGCTATTGTGCCAGGCGGGAGACAGCCACTGCGGAAATGCTTTAGTGCTTTCATTATGGAAGGTCAGGCAGCGCTCGGCATATAGCTGAAAACGATTCGATGAAATGGCATCGGTGGGGCAAGCCTTCAGGCAGGCATTGCACTTTTCACAACTGTCCAGAACGGTCGCCTTTCCCCAGTTGTCCGCTTCACATGGTAAATCTGAGATAAATACGACCGGTCGATGAAAACTTCCCATCTCTTTTACATACGTGATATTATTTTTGCCATACTGCGCCAGACCGCTATGCACCGCCAATAGTTTATCGGGCAGTCTTACTTTTTGAATTTTATATCCCTGCGGTTTAAGATCCACTTTAAGAATATTTGCCACCTCATTATCGACGGCAAAATAATAGGTAGGGGGAATAACAACCGGGTAAGACCTATTTTTCCACAAAAAGATTACCTTGAACTGAGGCTGCGGAATGGATGCGACGATAAGCGATTGGGCCCCTTTAAATTGAGTGTGGCAGGCAAAATCAAAAGAGGCCAGATAAGCGCTGTAAAGATCCGAGTCCAACAACCCTTTTTGGTGAAGAGTCATGATATCCGTCTCAAGATCCCTGACATGCTCGATAGAAACAATTTTACTTTTAATGCCTCGCGCTTCTGCATTTTTAAACAGAGCTTTGCTTGATTGGGGATCGTACATCTTTGAGCTCCCTTTCAGGGTTTCCATCTTTGTGCGAATTGCGGCAGATCATCTTCAATTTTATAATAATCTGGGATTTGGCTGCACCAGACATGCCCCATTGTTTTTAAGTGGGTTGGCTTATTTAATGAGCCTGCTGCGATTGCTATGTAGGGTTGATCTTTTGGGTGCCAGAATAGCGATGATCCACATTCTGAACAAAAGCCACGGTGAACATTGGGCGTTTCATCAGTGATGGATTTAAACCACTTCAGGTTTTTGTGCCTAATGATGTTTAACTTTTCGACTTTAACGCTTGTATATGCACCAAAATTGCCGTGAAATTTTCTGCATTTCGAGCAATGGCAATTCACGATGTCCCTCAGCTCGCCATAAATTTCATACGCAACGCCTCCACACAAACACCCGCCTTTAGTTTTTTTGTCAACAGGATTGTTTTCCATATGATAACGCCTCCCTGCTTAGAGTTGTATAGTAGACGCCCGTAACGGTTAATTGCTTCAGATTAAAAGGCTTGACAAGCGTATAACCCTCTATTAAGTTTTAGACAGTTATATTATTAATCTTTATTTTTTAACCTGTCAACTACTTTTTGATGGTTATATTAAATTAAGGGGAAATCAGGTGGAAGATAAAATAAAACACGCTGGCAATCTGAGCCTTCTGGGTGGACGACCCTGTTTGGATTTTGTCAACACCCTGGACTGGCGTGGCAGCGATCAGCCGATGGAATTTTTAATAACCTATCCGGATTTGATTGCCTGGAGCCGGCATGCCGACACCCTATCCCGGCAGGCAGCCCGGCGCGTGACCCAAAATTCAAAAAGCCAGCGTTCAAAACAAGCCCGGGCTTTAAAACAAGCCCTTCGTCTCAGGGAGGCGCTTTATCGAATATTTTCTGCGCTCGCTGATGGCAAAGCCGCCCCAAGCGAAGATCTTGAAATATTTAATCAATTTTTTTCGCACGCCATGAAGAATTCCAAAATTGTCAATACCCCGCATGGCTATAAATGGGATTTAGAGGAGGACCCTGCTAATCTGGAATGGATTCTGAGTCCGTTGATTCGTTCAGCAGCTGATTTATTGATTTCAACGCAGTTAAAAAGAGTCAAAAAATGTGGCGACCCGGCATGTGGCTGGCTTTTTTTAGATACCAGCCGTAATTGCAGCCGGCGCTGGTGTAACATGAGCGATTGCGGCAACCGCGCCAAAGCCAGCCGGTTTTATAAGAAAAAGACGGGCCAACGGAAATGAGTTGTTGGGTCTCACGCAAAGACGCCCGCCTCGCCTTGCGGTCTCGCATGGCGGGCGTGGGCCGCTGAGACGCAAAAAACAATTTTAAATATTTTTTATTCTTTTGTGAACTTCGCGGGCATCGTGTTCTTCGTGATGAAATCCAAACGCCCATAAAACCACGAAGGGCACGAAGAGCACCAAGAATTAGGATTTTTCTCTAATAATCTCTTGGCGTCTTTGCGCGACTTCATTAATTCAAAAGGAGAATCTGTCTAAATGTCATTTTTATCGGATGCTGAAATCGTTATCACCGCCCTGGAAAAATACTACCAGGAGTCCATCAGCCGGCAAAAACCGGTCATCCACCAGGCCCCTTTGGAAACAGTGGCGGCGGATCTGGATTTAAACACACACATTAATGAGGGCCGTTTAAGCGGCGAGCGCCTGGCGCAATTTTTAACCCGATATCTGGAATCCACCACCCGCCTGCAGCACCCGGCCTATCTGGCCCACCAGGTGGGCACATCCCATTATGCCGGCGCCCTGGCCTCGCTGATCGACGGCTTTACCAACAACCCCATGGCCATTTATGAAATGGGTCCGGGAGCCGCCAGTATCGAGTGGACCCTTATCAACTGGTTGCTGGCAAAAGTGGGCTGGCAGCCACAGCCGCTTAAAGCAGCCAGTCATACAGATCAGATTTTCGGTGGTGGGGTCTTGACCCACGGCGGGTCGCTGGCCAATTTGACCGCCTTGCTGGCCGCGCGCGGCCGGGTGGCGCCGGATGCCTGGCAGGAAGGCAGCCCTGGTGATCTGGTAATTCTGGCACCCGCTGAAAGCCATTACTCAATCGCCCGGGCAGCCGGCATCATGGGTCTGGGCCGTAATGCCGTTTACACCATGGCCGTGGATGATCGCGGGGTGGTGGTTCCCGAAAAATTGCCCGAGGCGTATGCGCGCTTAAAGGATGAGGGCAAATCCATTATGGCGGTCGTTGCTAACGGGTGCAGTACTGCGGCCGGGCTCTATGATCCCATTCGCGAGATGGGTGAATTTTGCAATGCGCAGCAGGTGTGGTTTCACATTGACGGCGCCCACGGCGCCAGTGCGCTGCTCTCAGATAAGCATAAAGAACGGCTCGATGGTGTGGAACTGGCGGATTCGCTGATCTGGGATGCCCATAAGTTGTTGCGGACACCGTCTTTATGCACGGCCGTTTTGGTCAAAGACCATCGGACCATCGATCGAGCCTTCCAGCAAGAAGCCAGCTATATCTTTCATGACAAAGATCAGCCCGGTTTTGATTTCATTCACCGTACGGTTGAATGCACCAAAGCGGGTCTGGGATTAAAATGGTTTTTCGTGCTGGCGGCACTTGGCCAGCAGGGCCTGGCAAAGCATGTGGACGATCAATATGAACGGGCGCAGCAGGCCTATGACTACATTGAAGCGCTACCGGAATTTACCTGCGCTGTCGCACCGCAAAGCAATATTCTCTGTTTTCGGGTCGATGGCAGTGATGCGCTCCAGCTTGAGATCAGAAATCAATTAATCGCCCAGGGTGATTTTTATCTGTCGACCACCGAATTTGGCGGCCGCCGATATCTGCGTTTGGTGTTTAACCATCCCGACACTCAACTGGATGACATCAAGCGCTTGATTAAAAATATCCGAAACCTGATCAGTTAACCGGTTTTCCGGTTGTAGGCGTTGCGCCCGTAGAAGCAGTCATTTTTAATATAACGGGAAAACGGGTAACGGGCCAACGGGCTCAACCAATTTAGACGAAGTACAACAGAACCATTCTTGCATTGTTTTAAATACCTTAAAAAAGAAAGGCATAGGAACATGGCAACCGTAAAACTCATCCAATACGAGGAGGCCGTCCCCGAGGTGCGCGCAGTTTATGATGATATCATGGCCACGCGCCAGATTGACTGGGTCAACAATTTCTGGAAGGCCCTGGCGGTGCAGCCGGCGCTTTTGCGACGCACCTGGGAAGGGGTCAAAGCAGTGACGGCGCCTGGTACGCTGGATCCGTTGGTTAAGGAGATGCTCTACGTTGCGGTCAGTGTCACCAACGGCTGCGCCTATTGCATAAACAGCCATACCGCAGCGGCACGTAAGAAAGGCATGACCGATGACATGCTGGCGGAGTTGATGGCGGTGGTGGGCATGGCCAACCAGACCAATGCTCTGGTCAACGGCTTTCAGGTGGAACTGGACGAAGTCTTTAAAGACGGCGGGCGTCAGACTTGAACCAAACGAGGCGATTTTCGTTTTTGATCGAAAAGGGGAACCCGGCATACCGGATTCCCTTTTTGATTTTGCTGTCGATTAATTCGCGGTTTGAGCAGATTTTGATTCAAACAATTTAATATATTCGCCATACCCTTCTTTTTGGAGATCTTCTCTGGGGATAAATTTCAGAGCGGCCGAATTAATACAGTAGCGCAAACCTGTAGGCGCCGGGCCGTCCGGAAACACATGTCCCAGATGCGAATCCCCATGCTTGCTGCGCACCTCGGTTCGCACCATGAAAAATTTGCGGTCTTGATGTTCGACGATATTTTTAGGCACCAGTGGCTGTGTGAAACTGGGCCAGCCGGTTCCGGAATCGAACTTGTTAGTCGAAGCAAAGAGCGGCTCACCGGAAACAACGTCCACATAGATGCCCTCTTTTTTGTTGTCATTATATTCGTTGTTGAAGGGCGGTTCGGTGCCGTCTTTCTGGGTAACCTTGTATTGCATGGCCGACAAGCTCTTTTTGAGCACTGCATCATCGGGTTTTGAATATTTGGGTTTGTCCGCTGAGGTCATCGCCTGGGCGGAGGGTTTGGCTTCAGCTTTCCAGGTACTTTTGAGAAACTGATCACGGCCGGAACCGTAGCGGTACATTTTATAGCGCATGGGATTCTTGCTGTAATAATCCTGGTGATATTCCTCAGCCGGATAAAATTTAGTCAATGGGACAATTTCGGTGGTTATCGGTTTGCTAAAGCGACCGGATTTTTCAAGCTCTGTTCTGGATTCTTCCGCAATACCCTTTTGCTCTTCGTCATGGTAAAAAATCGCGGGTCGATACTGGGAGCCGCGGTCGACGAACTGCCCGCCGGTATCAGTTGGGTCCATATGCCGCCAGAGCACATCCAGTAGCTCTTTATAGGTAATTTTATCCGGATCATAGATTACCTGAACCGCTTCGGTATGACCGGTGCCGCCGGCCGAAACCTGCTTGTAAGTCGGGTTGGACTCATCACCACCGGCATAGCCGGATACAGCCTCGATTACACCGTCAACTTTTTCAAAATCCGATTCAATACACCAGAAACAGCCGCCGGCAAAAGTTGCGGTTTTATAGTCCTTGGTATCAGTTTTCATAAGGGAACTCTTTTCTTCCTGTTTAACATTTTTATCGCTTGTTTTTTGAAATCCAAATAGGACCATGCCTATCAGAAGTATTGCGCCAATTATAAATATAGTTTTCATCATAATGAACTCCATATGATGCAATGGGTTTCACCGCTTTCCACATAAAATTTCATATTCCGGAATGGCGGTATAAGGGGTTGTAGAAAAAAGCGTTACAATAATGTTTTTTAACAAACACTAAAGGGTTTACCGTAGTAAATATAAGCATTAATTTGGTAGAAAGTCAGATTTTTGATGCCTTAGTCGCAACAGGTGGTGAGACCTTACAGTACAACCCTGCTTTTGGGCAGCAAGCTGGCGATAATGCCTTGATATTCATCATAAAAACCAACGCCCAGTATGGCATTTTGAAAACGTACGAGCACGTAACCGCTGCTATCGCAAGCCTGTTCCTGGTCTTTTTTGAGGTCGAAAGTTTGGCGCGAAAGATAACCCTCCAGTTGGTCAGGGGAAAGATCGATCAGGTTGCGGCCGGCCTTGTGGCCGAAGGCCGCCGCGCATGAGGTGGTCATTTTGGGATATTTAAAATGCATATGAAACAGCGGCAGTCCACTGATGCATTTGGCCATCTGCGGTGGCAGGTGATCGGTGGCCACCGCGTAGATATCCCGCCGGCTTTTGATCAGCAGTTGCAAACCGTCAAAGGCAGTCTGCTCGATGCCGAAACGCTCGGCAAGGATATCAAACATGCGGGCGGCATCGTCCAGCCGCTGCTGGGTGCTGCCGGAGGCGGTTTGAAAATCCGGGTGCGCTATTCCAGGCGGCTGCTCCGTTTTACGGGAGCTCCCGCTGGTTTTTTCCAGAAGAGCAATATAAAAACCGCCGGTGTCGTTTAGATGCGGCCAGATTCGAATCGTGTGTTGAAGATCGTTTTGAAAAATTTCACCTCCCCAGGCCATAAGTCCGTGTGCGCTATTTAATCCCGGCAGGTTAATCGGTACAATACGAACCGATCCTGACATTTTTTTTAGCACGGCGTCGACAACAGCTTCATTTTCTTCGGGTGCATAGGTGCAGGTGCTGTATAAAATGCGGCCGCCGACCCGGCAGCGGCGAATGGCAGATTCCAGCAACAACTGTTGCTTATGGATCCGTTTCGGCACCTGTCGGAAGGGCGTACGTTTCAAAATGGCCGGAAAGCGGCGGCTGGTGCCTTCACAGCTGCAGGGCACATCCACCAGAACACAATCAAATTCCCCGGCCGCCTGCGGGTAAGCAGTGCCGTCATGGCAGGTCACACTGACATTAAGAAACCCCAGCCGATCGATGGCGGATCGCAACGGGCGAATGCGCTCCCAGAAAAGATCGTTGGCCACCACCGTGCCGCGGTTCCCCAGGGCCTGGGCCATTAAGGCGGTTTTGTTGCCGGGCGAGGCGCACAGATCCAGAACACGCTCGCCGGGCTGCGGATTCAGCACCAGAGCCGGGATCATCGAACTGGCCTCCTGGATGTGAAACCAGCCGGCCAGATAGGTCCAGTGGCGCCCCAGGCGCTCGTCTCCATTTTGGCAATTTACCCGATAGGCCTGCGGATGCCAGTCCAGCGGCGACAGCTCGTAGCCATCCGCTGCGAGCACATCGATCAGCTGCCGGGAGGTGGTCCGCAGGGTATTGGTCCAGGCAAACAGCGGCTGGGGCCGGCTGGCCGTCTCTACAAAGGCCTCAGCATCATCAACAATCGAATAATACCGCTCCAACCTATTCATGTTTTAAGTAGGGGGACGCCCATTAAATTATAAGTTTCTAGCGTATCGGGCAAATCTCTAGAACATAATCAGCGCTTAACTGCCCCAGTCCTTAATCAGCGCTTTGAATGCCTGGGCGCCGGAATCGAGGCAGGGTTGAAAACCGCCGCCCGGGTTGCTCCATGCCGACGCCAGATAAAGGCCTTTGTAGGGCGTGGTGTTTTCGAGCCGGTTCATATAGGCATTGTTCATCGCTTGCTCATAGCCGTAAATGGCGCCTTCCGGGTTGCGGGTGTAGGTGACATTGGTCAGTGGGGTAGCCACCTCCATAACCTCGATCATGGAACTTAATCCTGGAATCACATGCTGTTCGGCCTTTTTGATAAGGGCCTGCGCAATATTTTCTTTTTGTTTCAGGTAGGCTTTTTTGCGACCGGCAAAATAATCATTCGCATATGGTTTCCAGGGTTCATAGCCGCTGAGTATCAGCAGCTGAACGGTCGAGGTGCCCGGCGCCGAGTAGCCCTCAAAAGCATGGTCGTAAATGGTGACGCCCAGCCCGCTTTCGTTCGGATTGCAGGCCAAGCATGCTTGATAGCTTCGCTCGGGATTATAATGCTCGGTGAAAAAAATTTCATAGCCTTTGACCTTTTTGCTGATTTCCTGGTTAAGGCCCAGCCAAACCAAAAATGAAGATAAAGACGGACGATAGGTATTGATCTTTTCCGTGTATTGGGTTGCTTTGCGCGGTAGATCTTCGGAGGCCGTGTCGCGAGAGAGCAGATTCAGGGTCGCAGGCACACTGGCATTGGAAATCACCGCTTTGGCGTTTAGCTTCTTTCCATTATCAAGCACGACTCCGGTGACAGCCCCCCTTTTAAGAGTAATGTCGATGGCTTCGGTATTCAGCAACACCTGCCCACCGGCGGCGTCGATGGCTTGCATTAAAGCATCACTCAAATCCTGGGAGCGGTGTTTGATGTAATGACCGCCGAATCGAATATAAGCCGCTGTAGCGACCGCATAATAAAAACCGGATAGCATGGACGGAGGAAGTCCGTAGTATGGCCAGAAAGTAGATAAAATTGTGCGCAGTTTGGGGTCCTGTGTATATCGATCGAACACCTGTGATAGGCTATCTTTCCGAATGGCCCACATGTTTTTGTGGGTCATTGGAAAGCGAATCAAATCCCACCAGGAATCGCGATCAAAGGGCTTTATGGCATCATCGATGACACCTAAGATTTCATCAAAGAATCCCTGAATACCTTTGGCCTCCCCGGGAAATAACTGGGTCAGCTGTTCGACAATGGCTGCTGGATTTTTCTGGGGCCAGACCATGTCGTGGTCTGGAGTGATGATGCGGCATAGCTCGGGCAGTTCGACGGTCTCAACTTTATCCAGCACGCCTGCGCCTACAAGTGAGTCTTTTAATCCTCCCTGCGCACCGGCTGTGGCATGCAAAGAGACCTCAAATGTATATTCTTCTCGATCAAAGCTTGTGGCATAACCGCCAGGGCGATCATGCTGCTCAATCAATGTGACCGGAAAGCCACTGTTGGCCAGATGCGCCGCTGCACTCAGGCCACCCAACCCGCCGCCGATGACAACCACCGGGAAGTCTTTTTTTGGCTCGATCGCGGCAGCCAGCGCTTTCACCTGGGTCCAGTCAACCGACAAGGCAGCGGTTGCCGCCGCAGCCAGACGTATAAATTCACGTCGCGAAAATTTGGTGCTGATCTTGCCTTTCATAACGACCTCCAAAATAATAAAAAATCTAAAAATGGTAACCCATTTATGTTCTGTTCACTATCAATATTGAAAAAAGGAAGATGGATGTCAATAAAACAAGCTATCGGTAGCCGATAAAATTTTTAATCATTTAATCCCTCAAGTTTCAGGTGGCACCCACGGGCAGGATTGTGTATATAAGGACAAGTTACAAAACGGAATATAATTCACCACATAGGCACAAAGTCCACAAAAGATTTTAAATTTTTTGGGCTTTTTTCTTTGTGATCTTCGTGTCTTTGTGGTTAACACAATTTTCACGGGCGGATGTCGCTATGAATGAAAAAGTGCTTACCACCACCTGCTCTTTTGACTGCGGAGCGCGTTGTTTGCTTAAAGTACATGTTGTGGACGGCAGGATTACCCGAATCAGCACCGAAAGTAAGCAAGAGCGCAGCTTAACGGCCTGCATTCGGGGGCTTTCCCAGAAAGATGTTGTTTATGCACCGGATCGCCTGACCCGTCCTTTGAAAAGGGTCGGTGAACGTGGCAGCAGTTCGTTCGAGCCTATCTCCTGGGATAAGGCCCTCAATACCGTGGCTCAAAAATTAGTGCATGTTAAGAAAGAGTTCGGACCGCAAGCGACCCTGTTGATGAATTATTACGGTAACGAAAGTGCCCTGAACAACAGTATCAAAACAGCCCAGCGCTTTTTTAACCTGTTTGGCGGGTGCACATCGGTATGGGGCAGCACCTCGATGGAAGGCGCCCGATTTGCCTGTGAAACCACCTTCGGCTCCCGGTTTACCGCCAACAGCCGCGACAATCTCCTGCATTCCAAATACATTATTTTGTGGGGCTGGGATCCGCTGGTCTCGCGTTTTCGACCCTACACCGCAGCCTATCTTCGACAGGCCAAAAAAAACGGCGCTAAAATCATTGCGGTGGATCCGCGTCTAACTCTATCAGGGGAAAAACTGGCTGAACGATGGATCCCAATTAAACCAGGTACCGATACGGCTATGATGATGGCCATGGCCCATGTCATGATCGACCAGGGCCTAACCGATCAGAACTTCATCGACACCTACACTTTTGGATTTGACGAATTTGAGGCCTATGTCATGGGGAAAACAGATGGGACTCCCAAAACGCCGAAGTGGGCCTCACAGATATGCGGCGCGCAGGTAGAAGATATTATTGAGCTAGCGCGCGATTATGCCAGTCTGAAGCCCGCTGCGCTTTGCACCGGCTGGGCGCCGGGCCGCAGCGCCTTTGGCGAGCAGTTTCACCGTGCCGCCATTACCCTGGCTGCCATGACCGCCAATATCGGCAATGTAGGCGGCCACGTTGCCGGAGGCACCGACCGCATGGACCTGGGGGATCTGGCAGCGTCATTGCCCGTACCGGAAAAAGAAAACCCGAAAGTCCATGTCACCGAAATCTACGACACCCTTCTAAAGGGGCGCTCCGGTGGCTACCCGGCAGACATTAAGCTGCTGTATGTTGTCGGCTGCAATATGCTAAATCAGTTTCTAAACATCAACAAAGGAACCAGAGCCCTTGAAACCCTGGACTTTATGGTCGTCCATGATTTGTTTTTAACCCCCACAGCTCGTTATGCCGATATCGTGTTGCCCATCACCCATTATCTGGAGCTAGAAGATATCGGCCAGCCCTGGTTGGGCGGCCCTTACTGTATCTATATGAACAAGGTCATCGATCCGCCTCCAGAGACCCGTTCGGATCTGGCCATTTTCACCGACCTGGCAGACCGCCTGGGGATTGACGGCTATAATGACCTATCTGATGAGCAGTGGTTAAAGTCATTTCTGGAAGCGACACCGGATTTTCCCCAAATGGAGGAATTTCGGCGAAAAGGCGTTTATCGAGTATCGCTCGATGAGCCCCGGCTAGCCTTTAAAGAGCAAATCGGAGATCACGAACGCCATCCGTTTGAGACCCCCAGTGGTAAGATTGAAATCTACAGCCACAAAATTGCGCAAATGAACAATCCTCAAATTCCGGCTATCCCTCAGCATATCGACCCCTGGGAGGGGCCGGCTGTTGATCCTGCGGCCGAATTTCCGCTGCAACTCGTCAGCCCCCATGCCAGAACCCGGGTCAATTCACAATTCGACAACATTGCCCAATTAAAAGAAAAAGCCGAAGATCGTATCTGGTTAAATACGGAAGATGCCACTGCACGCGGCATTTCAAATGCAGACCCGGTTATGGTTTACAATGATCGCGGTCGCCTACGGACCCGGGCCAAAGTCACCGATCGTATCATGCCCGGCGTCGCCAGCCTGGATGCAGGTACCTGGTTTCAGCCGGATGCAGAAGGAGTTGATAACGGCGGCAGTGTGAACGTTCTCACTAAAGATGCCATGTCCCCGGGTGGTGCTTTTCCGAGTAACACCTGCCGCGTCCAGGTTGAATCCTTGCATGAAAATTTTTGAGAATTTT
>Ga0209567_10000629_pt1 | contig 19201 bp, 13 predicted proteins | sample COG_12_FD_184756 | JGI IMG/M metagenome (GOLD analysis project Ga0209567, IMG submission 184756) | Pelagic marine sediment microbial communities from the LTER site Helgoland, North Sea, for post-phytoplankton bloom and carbon turnover... | ecosystem: Environmental > Aquatic > Marine > Neritic...
GGCAGCCATGGATCGAACTCGACGGCATCGAGGCGCTCCTGCGACATGCCAATTGAAGCGCGGTATTCGAGCCAGCGCGGGTCGTCGCGGATCTCGCGCCATTGGGGATTGTGGATTTCCTGGCGTGATTGACGACCGCTGGGATAGGCCGGCGAAAACAGATGCGAAAACACCTTGTCTGCATCGCCCATCCAGGCCGCAACGACGGCGATTGAATATCGAATATCCTCTTGTTCCTCGCGACTCAATCCGGCCTCGGAAGCGTTTACCAGCATTTCTTCGAGGCGCGCCAGCTTCTCATTGGCCGCCTCTGTCCTTCCCATCGAGTAATCCGCCATCGCAAGATAGTTGAGTTTCTGGACGTCATACTTGCTCGGTGCATCCGCCCAGACATCGGCCACTTTCTCAGCATCGCCGACAAGTATCAGCAGCAGCGAGTAATAGGGCCGGCCACCCATTGCCAGAGCCCGGTATTGCTCTCGTGTCTCCAGCGCACGCTGATAGTCGCCGGGTGAACCACGATACATCAGCGCCTGGGACGTAACTCGACGGACCTGGTGGTTCATCGGATCAATCGCGAGCGCGTGCTCCAGCAAACGCACTGCCACGTCCATCTTGCCTATCTGCATCGCTAACCTGCCAGCCCAGCGTAGTTGCTCCGAATCGGTCAGGTCCTTCTCGAGTGAGAGGAGAAACTGCTCAGCAGCGCCCTCGAGATCGCCTTTGAGATCCAGGTTAAAGCCCCTGCTTGCTTCAAGATAACCGCTGTCAGGAGCCAGCTTCACGTATCTCAATTCCAGGGCCGCCGACAGCGCACTTGCCTCGTCCCGGGGAATCAGGCCATCGTAGCCTCTATACCACTCGGAATGGGCCATCCATTTGACAGCCTCAGGATAGTCGGGGTCGAGCTCGAGCGCTTCTTTGGCCAGGGCGTACATCCTGGCCCCCGTGTTCTCGTCACGAACCTGGAAAATCTCGCTCACCTGTTCCAGCAACGCGACCACTCTCGGATTCACGTTGCGCGACTGTGGAAGAACTTCGTCCAGCTCGATCCTGAGGTTGTGCAGGACATTCCTCGCGATATCGTCCTGGATCCGGAACACGTCGTCGACCTCGCGTTCGTAAACGTCCGTCCAGAGCTGGGTACCCGTCCTTGTCTCGACCAGTCGAGCGGTGACCCGCACACGGTTGCCGTCCTGACGCACGGAGCCCTCGAGCAAATGACCGATGTTGAGCTCGCCCCACAATTCCGCCATGCCCATGCCTTGTTGCTCAAGCAGGTTCGACGAATACTGCGCGATGACACGCAGGTCGCGAATCGTGCCAAGCAGGTAGCGAATCTCATCAGTGACGCCGTTGGCGAAATGCTGTTGCTCCGGGTCGGAACTGCGAATGTCAAAAGGCATGACGGCAATCGACCGCTCGCCGTAAAACCCCTCGTCGATTTCGGGCCCGGTCAGGACAAACTTGTCGACGGCAAAATAGGAAACGGCAAGCAGCAGTACGACGACAATCGCACGATCGATATTGCGTGTGTTTACTACGCGCGCACTTGCACTTGTTTCAGCATCACGCTTCAGACCATCGGGTGTGAGCTCAAATATCCAAGCGCCTATGACTGCGGGGACAAAACCGATACCGAGGATAATGACGGTGATTCTGACTGCCCGGTCGGTGAAGCCGAAGGCCGGGAAGATTGTCTCGATGACCTGGATGACCAGCCAGGCTGCCACAACATACGCGGTAGCCACGCGAATGACGTTACGGCGTTTGAGCTCCTGGTACAGGGACATATTTGCTCACGTCTATAACTGGTACAGCATCGGCAGGACCAGCGAAAAGCCGATCCACATAATTATAGTCAACGGAATGCCGACTCTGAGGAAATCGCCAAACTTATAACCACCGGCCGTCATCACGAGCAGGTTGGTCTGATAACCGTAAGGCGTTGCGAAACTCATATTTGCTCCGAACAATACCGCAAGAATAAACGGTTCGGCACTGACGCCGAGTTGCGCCGCGATGCTGATGGCGATCGGCGTACCAATGACCGCGGCCGCATTGTTCGACACGATATTGGTCATGACCGTCATAAGCAGCATGAACGCACTGAGAATTAGCGGTGCCGGCAGCCCGGACGCGCCGTTGACGAAAGACAACGCCAGGAAGTCCGCCATGCCAGTGCCGAGCAATGCCTTGCCCAGTGCCAGCGACGTCACAATGATCATGACGACTGGAATCGACAGCGACGAAGCCGCATCGCGCCAGCTCAGGCAACCCGTGGCAATCATCAGCCCCAGGCCAATCAGGGCGCTGACGGAGATCGGCAGAACACCTGTTGCTGCCGCGGCAACGACGAACCCCATAATGAACAAGGCGCGCTTGGCGTGGTGCGTCTGCGGGAGGTCGGTCGTGCCATCAAGCACGAGCATCGTGCCCGAGTCTTTTAGCTGCGCGATAGCTTCGCGGGTTCCCTGCACCAGCAGCACGTCACCGGCACGCAGGCGAATCAGGTTCAGGTCACCGGTCACCTGCGAGCTCGGTGCGCGTGCACGATGCAGGGCCAGCGGCAGCAGGCCGTAACTGGCCGTGAATCGGGCGGCCGCGAGACTGCGCAGATGCAGCGGGGAACCGCGTGTGACGACGACTTCCGCGAGCTGTTGCCCTTCGGCTTTAAGCGGCGTGTCTTCATCGACCGGGTGTTCATTGTCGCTCAGGTTAAAGAGGGTGGTACCGAGCAGCTGTTCATAGTGCTTCAGGTTCTCTGGCGAGTCTTTTACAAACAGGCGATCGCCGGGCTGAATGATGACCGACGGCAACTTCGCCAGGAACAGTGACTCCGAACGCTGGATCTTGTCGATGCGCAGATTGCCATCCGCCTTGGCGAGAACCTCGGACAGAGACTTGCCGTCAGCAAACCCGCCTTCCTTGACGTGCAGCTGCGCGCTGAAGATTCGTGGTGTCGTATCCGCCATGGGCGGCGTGCGATCCGGCAGCATACGTGGCGCGACGAGCCACAGGAACAGCAAGCCAACGCCACCGACAATCGCGACCGGCAGCACCCACTCGAACATGCTGAACTCGTGCATGCCCATATCGCGCGAAATACCAACGACGAGAAGATTGGTCGAGGTACCGATCGTCGTCGACATGCCGCCGACAATGGTCGCCAGGCCCATCGGCATCATGACGCCCGATACCGGGAACTTCGATCGTAGCGAGGCGCCGACGATGATCGGCATGAGTAACACGACGATCGGCGTGTTGTTCATAAACGCGCTCAGGATCGCGCCGGCTACGAGCGTGATGAGCAATGCAGCAACAGGGCGTGACGACCACGCGCGGCCAACGATAGTCACAAGTGGCTGCAACGCACCTGTCGTTTCGAGCGCCTTGCCCACCATCATGAGCGCACAAATCGTAATCAGAGCTTCGTTGCCGAAACCGGCGAAGAAATCGATCGGGCCGACAACAACGTCCCCATCCCGCATATAGGGGAACAGAGTGAAGCCGGCTGTCAGGAAAATCAGGATTGTCAGCGACGACGACTCGAGCGGTATGTTGTCGCGCGTAAACAGGTACAACGCAACGACGGTCAGTATCAGAACCGCAATGCCGTGTGCGTCTGGTGTAATGGGCTGCAAAGCGTCCCCTTGCTGCTCTGCTCAAGGACGGTAGACCGTATCCCAGATCACACCTGTTTCGCAATCAGTGAGATATCCCGGGAATGCCGCAGAACGGCGCTTACGCGTGTATAGAAGCTTTTGAATTCATTGACGTTCCAGTGACTGATATCAACGTCGCGACGATACGAAACCGAATTCGCGCAAGCGAGAACCGGGAGCAGATTCAGGTAGCGCAGATCGGCCTGCCCGCACCGCGGAAAGACATCCCACGGCGACAGTGTCAGGAGGTTGCGGTGGCGCAAGGCGTTGTCAGCCACGGCGCGACGCCAGCGCGCATCCATTTCCTCACCGTGCCGCATCACACCTGCGCCTGCGACGTCGAGAGCGGGACAGTGGCCGTTTCGTTCAGCCAGGCCGCGCGAAGCACTGGCGAGAGTATTGAGGACATGAGTCGCTATCGCGCGCACGTTGCGAAGCGCAACAATAGACGAGGGATCGACCTCGCGCCTGGCAACGACATCACCAAAGCCGCGCACGAATATCGCTAACCGCCTGTTGAGCCAACTGTCGTGGCGCTGCGCCTGGCTCATCCAGTTACCAACGTCGTGACGCTGTTCGCCCTCTTCCACGCGAGCGTGCAAAGCAGCATCCAGTGAGGCGAGCCGCAACTCGCCCTCGTCATCGAGGTAGTTACATAAATCAACCTGCAGCGGGACCCATGCGGAGTGCTCGGGCACCTGCGCCTGCATTGGCACAACGACCGCGGACGCGGCCTCGTCGGCGAGTAGCGGACATGGTGACGAAACCACCGCGGGAAGGACCGCGGTAATCGGGGCGAGGTCCCGCATTTCCCACAGGCGCTGCCACATCAGCGCCGACTGTCGCGGCGTAACCTCCTTGTCCGCATCCACAACAAAGTACATACGAGGCAGTTTGCCGAATACGGTCTCTCGATGGGGCCGACGTTAATGGGCGGCTTGCCCAGTTATGGTGCACGTGCAGGGCTGGTACGCGCCGCTGCACAGGTGTACCTTTGCACGGTCGTACAACATTGGGGCCCGAACATGCCGTCTTTTGACGTAGTCAGCGACTTTGACGCGCACGAAGCGCGCAATGGCGTCGACCAGGCAAATCGCGAAGTAACAACGCGATTCGACTTCAAAGGCACGGGCTCGAAATACGAGCTCGACGGAGAGGTGATTGCGCTGACCACGCAGTCCGATTTCCAGCTCAAGCAGATGATGGATATCCTCCACCAGAAGCTGTCGAAGCGTGGCATTGACATTGGCTGCCTGGACGAGCAGGAACCCGAGTTCTCGGGCAGCGAGGCACGGCAGAAAGTAATCATGCGACGCGGCATCGACACCGATCGCGCGCGCAAACTCGTGAAGCAGATCAAGGGTGCGAAGATGAAAGTCCAGGCCGCTATCCAGGGCGATAAGCTGCGCATCAGCGGCAAGAAGCGCGACGACCTGCAGTCTGTCATCGCAATGCTCAAGAAAACCGATATCGGCCTGCCACTCCAGTACGAGAACTTCCGGGACTAAGGCAAGCAGGACCAGCGCCAGGCGAAAACAATTGAACACCGGTATTCACAAGTCGTTACGACGCCAGGACATCACGTTCGAGGAAAAAGACCAGTCGCTGCGTGATGACGTGCGCACGCTGGGTGCGATGGTCGGCGACCTCATACGCGAACAGAACGGTGACGACCTCTTCGAGATGGTCGAGAACGCGAGACTGCGCGCCATTCGCCGGCGCGAAGGAAACGAGAAGCCCGGTGAAGAGCTGTCTACGCTTATCAAGGACCTCGACCCGAAGATTGCCTTGCAGCTGGTCCGTGGTTTCTCGACATACTTCCAGATGGTTAACACCGCGGAGAAAGTGCACCGCATTCGCCGGCGGCGTGACTACCTTCGCGACGTCGCCATTTACCAGCCCGGCGGTCTCGAAGACACCCTGATCAAGTTGAAGGCATCAGGGATGACGATTGACGATTTGCAGGCGCTACTTGATTCAATGTCGATCGAGCCCGTGTTTACCGCGCATCCCACCGAATCCACACGGCGAACGATCCTTCGCAAAGAACAGAACATCGTCAAACATCTCGTTGACCTGCTGAACCCGACGATGACGCCGCAGGAAACGACGGCCGCGTTGCAGAACATACGCATGCTCGCGACAACGGGCTGGCAGACGGCCGAGCACCCGGCCGAACAGATGATGGTGGCCGACGAACTGGAGCACGTGCTGTTCTTCGTGACCGACGTACTGTATCGCGCCATGCCGCCGTTCTACGAAGACATTCGTGCGGCTGTCGATCGCATCTATGGCGAAGACAGCAAGAAGCTTGAAATCCCAAACCTCCTGCATTTCGCTTCCTGGGTTGGCGGAGACATGGATGGCAACCCGAACGTCAATGCGAAGACGATCCGCGCAACGCTGGCGCGGCAGCGCTCACTGATCCTCGACCTGTACTACAAAGAATGCGCCACGATCTCAGCAAAGCTGAGCCAATCCAGTGACTGCGCGACCTTTGGCCAGGGCATGCTGGACAAGATCGAGGAGTACCGTGGCATATTTCCAAATGCCTACCACGCGGTTCCGGCGCGTCACCGCGAGATGCCGTATCGCGTGTTCCTGCGGCTCGTACAGCAGCGCCTGCAGTCGACCTACGACGACGATATCTTTCCCTACGAGAAAGTCGGGCAGCTGATCGAAGACATCGAGCTGATCGCCGAAAGCCTGTCCTGTAACAAGGGACGACACGCCGGGCTGTTCGTCGTCCGGCGCCTGTTGCGCCGCATCCGCACATTCGGTTTCCACATGGTCACACTCGATGTGCGACAGGACGCCGAAGTTCATCGCAAGGTGGTCGGCGAGTGTCTTGGCGAGGAAGGCTGGATGGAATTCTCGGCCGAGCAGAGAGCGGAACGCATCATTGAAGCACTCGACACACGCGAGAACGCGCCGATGACGCTGAGTACCCGGGCGCGCAAGACGATCGCGGTATTCCAGGCCATCGCGTTTTGCCGGCGGAAATACGGGAAGCGGGCGATCGGCACGTTTATCGTCAGCATGACCGGCGGCGCGGACGACATTCTGTCCGTGCTGCTGCTGGCACAGTGGGGGGAGCTGCACAATCGGCGCGGCGAGGTTCCTCTCGATATTGCCCCGCTGCTCGAGACGGTCGATGACCTGCATGCAGGCCCGGACATCCTCGAATCACTGCTAAGTTCGGACTTGTACCGAGCACACGTGAAACGCCGCGACAACCAGCAGACCGTCATGATCGGCTACTCGGACAGCAACAAGGACGGTGGACTGGCCTCCTCGCGCTGGGCGATCCAGAATGCCCAGGAAAAACTCGTTAATGCGATGTCGGCCGAAGACATCGAGCTCACGTTGTTTCACGGACGTGGTGGAACGATCAGCCGCGGCGGCAGCAAGACGCACGTGGCTGTGCTCGGAGCACCGCCGGGAACCGTCAATGGCCGCCTGCGTGTCACCGAGCAGGGTGAAATCATTAACGAGAAGTACGGCCTACGCGGCATTGCCTTGCGCACGCTGGAGCAAATTACGGGGTCCGTTGCGCTGGCGACAGCCATGCCTCGCCACCGCGGCAACGACATGCCCGAATGGCACGAAATGATGGATGTGATTGCGGCAGAGAGCCGCAAGGCCTATCGGAAGCTCGTCTATAAGACACCGGAGTTCTACGACTACTTCAGAACGGCTACGCCTATCGATGTAATCGAGAGAATGCGGATCGGCTCGCGGCCATCGTCGCGGCGGTCCCAATCGGGCATCGAAGATCTGCGCGCGATTCCCTGGGTGTTTGCCTGGACCCAGGCACGCTTTACCCTGCCAGGCTGGTTTGGTCTTGGTACCGGGCTGAGCAGCGCCATCGAAACCTATGGAACGGATGCGGTTGGCGAATTGTTCCGCGAATGGTTCTTCCTGCGATCACTCGTTGCCGACGCGGAGATGGTGCTGGCCAAGTCCGACCTGGGAATAGCAGAGATGTATTCGCACTTGTCCGGCGACCTGCACGAGAAGTTTTTTCCATTGATCCAGGAAGAGTTTGCGCTCACACGTGACACGATTCTCGAATATACCGAGCATCACTCAATCCTCGAAGGCGACGTGACACTGCAACGCGCGATCATGCTGCGTAATCCTTACGTCGATCCGATCAGCCAGATGCAGGTCGACCTGCTGTCACGTTGGCGGGCTTCGAACCACGAAGATGAAGAGCTCTTCGATGCGTTACTCGCGACGGTCAACGGTATCGCCCAGGCCCTGCAGAATACGGGCTGAGACTACTCCTGGTCGGGCGGTGCCTTCTTGCTGCCGGTCAGGAAAACGACGAGCGCAGAACAGCCACCCAGCAAAACAATCGCTGCCAGTACCTTTATCAGGTTGGACAAGACGTTTTCGGGACTCATGAGCCCAAATATGTACAGGCACCCGAAAATGGCGACCGAGATCACGGCCAGAACCGCGGAGATGCTGACAATCTGTTTCATAACGGAATCCTCATGCCTGGCGAAGGCGCTCATGGTTAGCCTGTAACCAGGCGACGGTGTCACCCATCGTGACCAGCGGGTCCCGGGACTCATAGTCGAGATCGGACGCCGCGTACAATGACGTAAGGCCCCAGTAGTGGGATGCCATCTCAACCACGACGGGATCGACAAAATAATGCAGCGGTTCGCCCTTCAGCATGATGCCGAGCCGGTAGTCGATCGCCGCGACGATCCGCGCCAGCCCATAGGGCAGAAATAGCCGCGGTGCCCGCACTCCAGACACCTGCTCGACCAGGCCAAAAAACTCCTCGATGCTCGAGCTCATGCCGGCGAGATGATAAATCGGTCGGGGTTCCGGCACTTCCATCGCGCGCCACACCGCCTGGATCGCGTCCCGAATATCCACGAAATGTATGCCGCCGCGCAGCAGCGCCGGCAGCTTGCCCCTGAGCATGCGGATGATATTGCCGGTCGAACGAAAGCGATGGTCACCTGGCCCCAGCAACATCGGCGGTCGTATGAAGACCAGCTCGACGCCAAGACTGTCGGCCAGTTCGCGCGCCCTCCGCTCGGCGATAATCTTCGAATGATAGTACGGCCACCCTGCCACCGTTTCCTCGCAGAACTCGGCATCCTCATCGGCCTGTTCGTCGGGGGTATCGAAACAGCCAACGGTCCCGGACGTCGATAGCATTACGACGCGGCAACGATGCTTCGCGGCGAGGCGCACCATGTTGAGTGTGCCTTCGATGTTGGTCGTATAGACCTCTTCAGCGTTGCGACGGCTGTGGCGGACCAACGCGGCAAAGTGGAAGATCCCGGCGAGCGATGGAAGCTCGTCCGTCCAGCTCTCTGTCTCGGTGACGGTACCCTGGACAAGATCGACATCGTCGAGCCCGGCAGTCCAGTCCTGCGTCGGCCAGGCCGCTGGATCGCGAACCAATGCGATGACCCTGGTCCCGGGCTCCCTGGCCTCCAGCAGATGGCGGCCTGCAAAACCCGTGGCGCCGGTTACAAGGAACGGGCCAGACATTCCCGGTACGCCTCGACCTTGTCGGCTTCAGGGCCCCAGCTATACGTCCTTTCGTCCTTGTTGTAGGCCAGGATATTGCGTTCGAGCATGTCGGTAAATGCGCCTTCGACGTCGCCCAGATGCAGGTGATCGTCCGCCACGGCCTGCAGGACGGCCGCCGATGTGGTCAATTCCAGCGCTACGCCTGGATCGCCGAGTGCTGCAGCGGCCGTGCGGTAGCCGCGAACAATCGGTCCGAAGAGCGCGACCAGTACTTTGATGACGCGCGGGTCGTCGAGCTCGAGCTCCGGACTTGGCGGCCCGACTTCGGCGTAGCGATTCAGGCGAATATGACTTTCGACGGCCGGATGTCCTCTAAACGCAATCGCAGCCTCCGCGTAGAAGACGTGCTCGAACTGGTAGTTCATGCAACGCGCGATCAGCGGCGGGACATTCTCATCATCCATCTTCGTCTCAAGCACAAGGCCTCCGCGCAACCCGATTGCCTCGACGAGCCAACGAAGATCCACATCTTTCAGCGTGCCTTCCGACGCGCGCATGAATGTCCGCAGGTGATGCTTGGTGCTTACCGTACTGGTCTGGAGCTGGGCCATGATCTCGCGGCTCACGCCATATACATCGGAACCTGGCGCGAGATTGACGGGCCGCCCGCAAGTGATGTGGGTACGTCCCAGGTCCACTTCGCCACGTTTTACCCGCCTGTTCCAGCGCATCAGGCCCTTCAATTTCATCGGCGGCCTGGGATTCCCGCGAAGCTCGACCATCAAGTCGGCCTCCTCGGGCACGTGGTCATAGCTAAAGCCGATCGGCAGCACCGCGCAGGTCTCGCCGGTCCCCTGCAACGCACGCAACAATCCGCGGTGCGGCGTCAGGAACTGCCTGGTGCGACTGCGCCGCCCTTCGATAAAGAACTCCAGCACGCGGCCCGACTTAATCAGCGAGTGCACCTGCTCGGTGAGCTTCGTGTCTTCACGACCGAGGCCACGCTCGATGTAGAACGCATGCAGGCGCAGGATCAGCCAGCTGATGAATGGAATACGTGCGAAATCCGAGGTTGCTGCAATATGCGGGATTGCGATGCCGAGATCCGGCCGTGCAAACATCAGCAGCGAGCACAGCACGAAGTCCAGGTAACTGCGATGAGACGGTACCAGGATGATTGGTGATCCCTCCGGTACCTGCTTGAGCGCGTCCTCGAATGACGTCAGGTCGAACGTGACTTCCTCGGCGCACAGGCGCAGCTTTTTCGCCACCGCATAGGCTGCGCCGCGCACAAATATGTTGCCCTTCTTCTGGGTCAATGCCCAGCGAAGATCGCCCTTGGTCCTCGGTTGGTCCCTGCCTGCGACGGGTACTGCCGTGTGGTCGGCACCCATTAGGTGCTCTGCGACTCCCTTGCACACGGTCTCAATATAGCTGGTCGTATCAAAACCCGGCGGATCGAAAGGCGCCGACGACTGGAACTTGAACGTATTTCCCGTGAAATACGCGAACATGCGATTTGCCTGTGAAATGCCCTCCGCCTGGCGCCTCTGATACTGACGTGCGTGATACAGCCAGTGATTGAACCTGAACCCAATCCCGTCCGGGCCAAGGAAGCGCACGTTGGCCCGCATGTCCTTGTTACGCCTGCGCGTGTCCGGGTTCTGCGTGAAGAACGATTGAATCGTGTCGCTGCACGAGCGAATATTCGGGCTGTTATCGAAGCCCGCGACGGCGTGTACGATCGGCGACCCTCCCACCTTGGCAGGCTCGAACGCCGCGTCGATGCAACGGTCGGCAACAGCGTCGCAGGGAACGACATCGATGCGTGAATCTGGCCGGGCAATCACGGCGCGCATGCGGCCCGACCCGATCTGTGCCGCAAACAACGCGAAAGCCGCCGGGCTGTCGATCCAGCCAGGACGCGGCCGCTCCATGCTGGCGGAGATGATGCTCGGTCGCACGAGCGTGAGCGGCGTGTCGCCTTGCTGCTCTTTCAGGAGATGCTCGGCAATACACTTTGTCAGCGTATACGTATTGGGGTGACCGGTTTCGGCCAGCAGCTCCGTCTCGTCGACCCCACCGCGCTGAATAGTCTCGTACAATTCGCCGGCCTCGTAAGGCAGTGGCGCCAGTTCTTCGAGAACGTCCCTGCCGTCCTTGGGATGCGGGGTTACATACGCCGTCGAAACATTGACGAACGATTCGAGGTTCGGGCAGCTCTTTGCGAAAGCGAGCATCTCGAGTGCAGTAGCGACATTAGCATTTGCCGCTTGCTGAATCGGCAGATCGAACTGCACCGATGCGGCGCAGTTGATGATGTGCGTCACGGTCGAGGTAAGTTCCTCGCGCTTGCCAGGCTCAATGCCGGCGCCCGGCTGGCTGAGTTCGCATGCGACCGGGTCGATCATGTCCCGCCAATCGGGATCGAGATCGCCAAAGCAGGGTGAGGACGCAATGTCCGCTTCGAAGCGCTTCTCAGCAGTCATCGAACCACTGGTACGCAGCAACACACGCACTTTTCCGACGCCCAGCGATTCCCGACGCTGCATCAGTTCGTGCAGAACGACCTTGCCAAGGAAGCCCGTCGCGCCAGTGAGAAGTATGTCACTGGCTGCCATTGCATTATTCTCCGTCAAAGCGTTGGTTTCCTGCGCCGAATACGTTGGCGGGATCTACCGCCTTCTTGATCTGCCGCTGCCAGTCCAGCAAACCTGGCGACAAAACATCCGGCAGGAAGTCACGCCGTATTTTGCCGATACCGTGGTGATGCGACAGCGACCCGCCCGACTTCAACACTTCTTCGCGGGCGGCGTGTTCCATCTCGTTGAATACCTCGCTCGGGTTGTCCACACCCTTGAAGTAGTAAGCGAAGTAGAAATAGATGCAGACGCCCGTCTGGTAAACCTGCGTGACCCGACAGGAGATAAAGGGCTTTCCGGGCAGGTTGCGCTTGCTGTGTTCCTCGTGCAGGCGTTTCCTGACGTTGTTGCACACGGCTAACGCATCAGTCCATGAGGCGGACGTTTCGAATGATTCCGCCAACAGGTAGTGCCTGAGAATCCAGTCGCGCAGGTAGGCAATACCGTAGGTCAGCTGGTAGCCGCGCCGGCCGTTCTCCGAGCCGCCCTTCATGCCGTCGTGGCGCGCGGCGATCCGGTAGACGCTCTTCTGTTCAGCGGCAACCTGTTCCCTGGTGCCTTCGAATACCAGCGTACAGGCCGTCATGCCCTCAGGGTCGAAGCCCTTCACTTTCAAGACGAACCACTTCTCGAGTTTGCTCTTCAATTTCTTCAGGCCGGTTGAGCGCGGCTTGAGCGTCTGGCTGAGCTGGAACTGCATGTTGTCGACCAGTCTTACGCTTGCCGGCGGTGTTGCCGTGCGCGTCAGCTCATACAGGAAATCAACACCCTTCTCGAGGCTCGGGAAAATAATGGAGCCGTATTCCTGCACCTCGGGCAGCGGGAATATCTTGACGACCGCTTGCGTAATGATGCCCAAGCCGCCCTCCGAGCCGTAGATCCAGCGCCTTGCATCACCAACACCGACCGACTCACGTGGCGCGACCATCGGCCGCTCGAGTGTGCCGCTGGTCGTTACGACCGTGACATCGAGCACGATGTCCTCAATGTTGCCGTAACGATTCTTCTTCATGCCGCTGGCGTGCGTGGCAACCCAGCCGCCGAGCGTAGAGAACTCGATGCTGTCCGGTTCGTGGCCGATCGTAAGGCCGTGTTCCTCGAGCTGTTCCGAGATTGTTCGTCCAACCGCACCAGCCTGGATACAGGCCATCTGGTTATCCGGATCGATCCACAGAATCCGATTCATGCGGCTCATATCCACCGATACGATCATCCGCTCTTCGTTCTCTTCGCAGCTCAGTGCGTTGCTGACGTTCGTCCCTCCGCCGTAGGGAATCAGGCAGACGTTGTGCGTGCCCGCGGCACGCACGATGCTCGCCACTTCTTCGTCAGTCTTCGGAAACACGACCAGGTCAGGAATGCGGCTGAGCTGGTCGTACTTGATCCGGTACATTTCCTCCTGCGTCTGGCCGTGACCGCGGCGCAGCCGCAATTCAGCGTCGTCGTCGAGCTGATCGTCATCGAGGAAGCCACGCACCTCGGCAACAAACGCATCGTTGACGCGTGCGTCGGGAATTGGCGGTGGATAGTTGGATGGATTCAGGTTATCCACGCCGACGTCGGGGTGAATGGCGTCGCGCACCCAGCCCAGCAGGTCCGGCAGATCCTGCCCGGCCAGCTCGTAGCGGTCGCCGGTCATCTTGACGACATCACCGTCCAGGATCTCAAAAGCGGTGTCACGAAAACCCCAAACCGCCGGGCTTTCCTCATCCTCAGGATGCAATACCGGAGAATCCGGGACCACACGTCCGGTAGGCTTCAATTCTCTCTCCCCGCGCCCTTGTTGGCCGGCGCTCTGTGCATTTCGTTATTTTGATTCACTTGGGGCCCCGATGATAGCCACTAATGCGGTACAGGTGTACAGTATTTCTGCGGCTTCGAGCTATTCCTCGACCCAGGAAGTGAACTCTTCCAGTTCCTTTCGCTCGATATCCGGTACCCGCGCATCGTCCGCCGGGTAGCCAACAACCAGCAACAGGAACGGCCGTTCACTTTTCGGCCTGCCGAGAATCTCGTTCAGGAACTTCATTGGGCTCGGCGTGTGCGTCAGCGTTGCGAGACCGGCGCGATGCAATGCCGTTATCAGCATGCCCGTCGCAAGACCGGTCGACTCCGCCGGGTAGTAGTGCTTCACCTTGCGGCCGTCGGGCAACTCGCCGAACTTCTGCAGGAATACGGCGATCAGGTACGGAGCGGTTTCGAGAAACGGCTTGTGTTCGTCCGTGCCGAGCGGCTCTAGTGCAGCAAGCCATTCCTCGGATGCCCTGTGTTCGTAGAACTCGCGCTCTTCCTCTTCGGCTGCTTCGCGGATCTTCCTCTTCGTCTCAGCCCCGCTGATTACGGCGAAGTGCCATGGCTGGAGGTTCGCGCCGCTCGGGGCCGTATTGGCCGCCTTTAGCGCGGCCTCGATGATATCTCGCGGTACCGGCCGATCGGAAAATTCACGCACTGTACGGCGTCGATCGAGGTCGGCATAGAACGCTTCTACACGATCGCGCATTTCCTCGACCGGAAATTCCCGGTAACTGCTCAGCGGTATTGTCGGGTAATCGCTCACATCAATCCTCATTCGCACCGAGATCCTGGACGATGCTCCACTCTGTTGTTTCATTTTCCGATACCGCGAAATCAAGTATCGATATCCCAGCGGCATGAACGCTGTCGGGGTCGCCCGTAACAAGGGGGTGCCACTCCGGCAGGTCCTTGCCCTGCGAGAGTCTGCGGTAAGCGCAACTCGCTGGCAACCACTTGAACTCGCTCGGGCGATCGGCGACCAGGACCAGGCACTCCGCGATTTCCTTCGCTCGATTCCTGTAATCACGGCACCGACAGGTCTCCATGTCGAGCAGGCGGCAGGCAACGTCCGTATAGAACACCTCATCGGTATCCTCATCCTGGACCTTGTGCAGACAGCACAGCGCACAACCGTCACAGAGCGACTCCCACTCTTCCCGGTTCATCTCCGTGAGGGATTTGCGTTTCCAAAAGGCTTCGGTCATCGTCCCGTACTTTGCGACACCACGGACCGAATATCCACATGAGAGCCGTATTACTCGACTGGGCCACGATGGGCCCGGATCTCAATATCACCGAGTTGCAGGCTTTGCTGCCCGAACTCGAGATCTACGACGACACCGACGACGAGCAAATGGCCGAGCGCATCGCCGGTGCTGAAATCGTTCTCGGCAACAAGGTCCTGCTATCTGAATCGCTGTTCGACAGCGCCCCCAATATGCGTTTCATTGGCCTGACGGCGACCGGCACCGACAACGTCGATCTCGTGGCCGCAAGACAACGCGGCATCGCCGTGTGCAACATCCGCGCCTACTGCACCCAGTCGGTCGCTGAACATGTTTTCGGCTGCCTGCTCGGCCTGGCACACAGCCTGGGGCCGTACGCCGCTGATGTGCGAAATGGCGCGTGGCAGGACGCAGACAACTTTTGCATGCTGAATTACCCGATCCGTGAACTGTCGGCAATGACGCTCGGCATCGTCGGCTATGGGGAGCTCGGCAAGGGCGTCGCCAATATTGCCAAAGCCTTCAACATGGACGTGATCGTTGCGGCACGTCCCGGGGCTGATGACATCCCCGAAGGTCGCGTTTCGATGAATGAGCTTCTGCAACGCGCGGATGCAATCTCGCTGCATTGCCCGCTCAACGACGTGACGCGCAACCTGTTCGGTGCTGCCGAGTTTGCGGCGATGAAGAATTCAGCTTTGCTCATCAACACTGCGCGTGGCGGACTCGTGGACTCACGGGCCCTCGTTGACGCACTGCGAGACGGCGAGATCGCGGCTGCCGCGATTGACGTGTTGCCCCAGGAACCACCCGTCAACGGTGATCCCTTGCTCGACTACGAAGGCGATAACCTCGTGGTGACACCGCATATTGCGTGGGGCACATTGACCGCCCGGCAAGCAGCGATCGACGAACTCACGGCGAATGTTGCCGCATTCCTGGACGGCAAGGAGCGCTGCCGCGTGGTCTGAGCCCCGGTTCTAACCCCGATTGAGCGTCCGCTTCCTCCGATAGCAGTCGCTCAACTGCCGGAAAAGTCGGTAATCCGACTGGCTGCTTCCGGCCAGAACCAGCCGCTCGCTAGACCCTCTGCTGTGTACGATCTGACAAGAAATCTACAATGTCCACGGCGAGGTCTGTCCGCTCGGGATAGAGCGAAATGGATCGGAACTGACCCGTTAGACATGCTTCGATCCATAACGTCGGACTATCTGGCATCCACAGGCTTTCATCCGTCTCGTGCGTCCAAAACCCCGATTTGTCAATCAGGCCGATGAGCTCTGCCCACTCCGCCTCGGAAATCTCTGTCTGTTCGATTCTGCTTGCGCGGCCATGTTCGAACGTCCGCTTAGTTATTTGTGCGCCGTCCTCAGTCTTTTCGACTCGAACCAATGCGATCGGACTGCCAGCAGCGTGTTCGAAGACGCGAATACCACCGTAATCGGAACGGCACTGGTCAAGCACCGAAGGTTCATCCGACACGCCAAAGCCGCGCGACATGATCGGAGCATAGTCAATTTGATAGTCAGAATTTGACGGTTGCGCATTGACTGACAAGCCGGTGATGACAGCCAAAGTCAGCGTTGCTGATCGGAGAAATGACGTCAATACTGTAGCTCGAGCTACCGTCTGGTTTCGGTTAGTACCAGCCTGTGAGTTTACCACCGGGAGAGCGACTGGAGTCGGCCAGTAGCAGTCGCTTATCTACGGCCGTAGCTCCTGCGATTGCAGTTCTTCGGCGTTTTCGACAATGAACGAGAGGATGTGCTCGGCGGCCACCGTCTCCATGTAGACCAGCCGTCGGTAGTCCTGCAAACCAAGATCGTTGACCCACCGGTTTCCTACCTCAACGGACGCAAACGTGTCCCGAAGCACGGAGATGTCTTCCTCAGAAAGTGATTCGATAGACGCCGAAACTCTCCGAAGAACATCCAGGTACTTTGCGCGTGGCAGATTTGGGTCGGTCTTCCGAAATTGTGTAGCAACTGCTGAGTAGAGCGCCTTCGTTTCGGCCAGAATCTCTGATTCGATCTTTGGCAGCGTCTCGAGCACATACTCAAAGATGTCATCAATTCTATTCTTTCCGACTATCAGCCAACTGTCGCCCCAAAGGTGCAGGAAGTCGTCGTCGGCCGAAAACACAATTGGCTTTGCCGAAAATTTAGCTGTAAATGCGCGTCGATCTTGCTCAGTCTGAGCGTTGAGCGTATCGACGAATTGCTCGGCGAGGACAGTGACCTCGCTAAATGTCGGGCCAGCAGGTAGGCCGAGGCCAAGGCTTTTATCCCCCACCCACATTCGACCCGCAGCCTGAAGCTGGTCAAACACTACCCAGAATCGCTCGGTATACGGAAGGATCTCTTCGGCAATGTACCGGATCGCTTCACGTCCACTACGGTGTTCAACCTCGAGCCTAGGTGTCCTACCCATGTCGACACGGGCTGTTTCTTTGAATCCAGCCGGCTCCAATGAACCTGTGGGTCTGAGCAATACGTCGATTTTCGCCCGATCAGACGGCATGGACAGGTTCAGAGCACGCGCCTCGTCGACAGACTCCCACAAGAATCGCTGCAAGTCCTGCTCAGACAGGGATCCGCAGTCTCCGGTCGGAGGGATTTTCGCGTTAAGAGGGGGTAGGTCCTCGACCGGCGTCGGTTTCCGACCGCTCATTAGCACTTCACGGCGCACTTCGATGCCAGTCAGCGATTGAAGCTCAGCTCGTAGTCGCTCAATCTCGTCTGCATCGGCTAGGCAGCCGGAATATTCAGACAGGCCAGCGCCCGCAGGACCCGAGACGACGAGAAGGGCGTCCGCATCGGTCGATGAAAATGCTGCGCTGCCCGGACTCGTAGAGCCCGCGAGAGCAAGCCATCCGCCAGAGAGCTCGCTGATTGCTGCAATACCGGCATTTGCTTTGGCCGAACGGAATCTTTGTGACCACTGGAACTCGCCTTGGGGGCTCACTGCAAATACCAGCGGATTGCCTTCGTAGTTGCCGCTCAAAATAAGTCCACCAGACCGCGTCGCGGTAGCCGCATTAACTCGGTCGACTCCCTCGATGTCGTAGTTCCACATGCGGCTGCCGTCAATCGCATGGGCGAGGATTCGGAATTTCTTTTCCCGATAGTCGATCTGGTAGATCAAAAAGATATGGCTCTCGGTGGCGAGAACATGAGACGGCATCTTGACCTCGTCATACCACTCAATGACCTGGTCGACTTCCCCATCCTCGTTGACTCGCGCGATGTCCTGAGGCTCCGAGTAGAAAGATCCCATGCGCAGAAACACGAAATCGTCGTTTCCAACGTATTGAAGCATCCGGAGGCCCTTAATGCCCTCAGGAAACGCGAGGCGTCGAACGTTTCCGTGCAGGTCAATCTCATGAAGGCGAACGTCGCGGTGCTCTGGGCGAGAGTATGTAATTCCCCCGGCGTCTATCCCGGCGAAGACGAATCGCTCGAGTTCCGCATCTATGACGGGGGTCGTTCCGTAAACTTGGACACCAGAGATACCGCCGAGCTCTCGCGACATGCTGCCGTCTGAATCAACTCTGCGAAGCGACAGTGTTTCGGTGCGTCTGGTCCGACCCGACCGATCCTCCACATTCTTCTTGAACACGATGAACTGATCATCGCCTTTTCCGGCAAATGCAAGAAGCTCATGGTCCTCCAGGTCGTCGTAGATTCGCCTCCAAAGGACGTTTCCGGCCGAGTCAATCCGGGCGACCATTGGCTTTGTACGGCTGCCTGTGTCCGTGTAGGACGACGCACCGTTGCCAGCGACGACGATGTCTCCATTCGGCGCTTCAACGATGTAATTGACCGAATCGGTGACGCCGTATCCATGCTGGTCGGCAATTGACGGCCTGACCCCAAAGATGACCTGAAATGATTCTCGGTCCGCATTCGCAGCCTGTACTTCAATTCCGGCTAAAGCGCTAATTGCGACAACTAGGCCGAAAACGCTACATCGCATATGCGTCTCTCTCTCAGCTGGGCGGTTACGTATTGCCACTGAATCGACGACCGGCAGCTATTGGCAACAAAAGAGGACGTTCAACGAAACACTTGGTTAACGCCTCGACCGTCCGCTTTGGGTCAGTAGGAGTCATTGTAACTTAGACGAACCGACCGGCTGGAATGCGAAGTGAAGCAGCCCTTCGTTCATTCTCCTGGTGGACGGCTGGACCCGGCCATGAGCGGCCGGTCGCAAACAACATTGCGCTATGCTTTGGACGATGAAGGCTCAGAAGATCTATTGGATCATCCCCGCGCAGTTCGTGGCGCATTTCGCCGACGAGTGGTTCTTCGGCCTTCCTGCATGGGTAACACGGCATTTCGCTCCCCTTCCGGAGCCCTTCTGGGTCAGC
>Ga0209567_10000630_pt1 | contig 19189 bp, 11 predicted proteins | sample COG_12_FD_184756 | JGI IMG/M metagenome (GOLD analysis project Ga0209567, IMG submission 184756) | Pelagic marine sediment microbial communities from the LTER site Helgoland, North Sea, for post-phytoplankton bloom and carbon turnover... | ecosystem: Environmental > Aquatic > Marine > Neritic...
GTCGACAATCGGGGAGGATCATGAATGGGCCGGTCCACAGCTTTCGAGAACGCCGGAAAGGTGCCCGAACCGATTCCACCGGCCGTCCGCTACTGGACGTTGGCCAGGGCTTTGAATGCACGAAACTTCTGCACCAAGCTGGACGGAGCGTAGCCGTCATCGTCATCCACAACCTGGTACATACTGGTTAGTGTCGATTTGACATCCGGTGACGGGTCTTCTATCGCGAAACTCAGCACATCTATGCTCATCACCGCCTGCTCCGCACCAGCATAATCATGGAATTCACCCTGTTCGCCCAGTTTCAGCAGACTGTCCCGTGCCGAGTGGAGTTTGTCAGTCGAAAGTTCCCGGCTCGTCGCCACGCTCTCGAAAGATTCGAGAAGCCTTGAAATTTGTCCGCTCACCTCCACGACCGACTGGCGATCCTTGCCCGATGCGTCGTGGAGCGCCTGAATCAGGGAGTACAGCTCCGCGCCTTTGGATTCATCGAATTGAGACAAAACCACCGTGGCAATGAGAAGGCTGCTGTCATTCAACCGGACCTGCCCCGGACCCAGCGAGGCCGTAGCGGGCTGTGCCGACCAGCCGAGATCCTTGAACGGATCGTGGCAGGAATGACAGTCGAAAAGGCCGATCTCGGGATACAGGGGATGATCAGTGAACAATTTGCCCTGCAAGAGTTCGGCATACCGCCTTGCCGTCACCAGCGCACCCACGGCCCAGCGCCGGGTGGCGGTCTCATCGGTCTTTCGCTGACGATAGTCGTCGTCGACTTGGTAATGTTCGGGTTCACGGATGGTGAACGTGTCCATCTCGAACGCGAGTCGCGGGTGCCCCGCGCCCATTATTCGATGGTTGGCAAATTTATTAGATGTACCAAGATGGCAGGACAGACATAACTCGCCGCGGGCGCGCAGGTCGTCGGTAGGATACATACCGGCATCGAGGTTGCTACGATGGCTTGCGTCCCGGGTAGCGTGGCTTGTCAGCCAGCGCTCCGCGCCACCGTGACAGGCTTCGCATCCGACGCCGTCGTCCAGATGAAAACGCATGCCCCTCTTATCCGGGCCGACGTTGTCGGCGTGGCAATCGAGGCATATATCCGCCTCGTGCGCGTTTTCCAGGCCGAGCTTGCGGGCGATGGCGCGTGAATCTTCGTTCAGCAGGGTCAGGTACGCGTTGGCGTGGCGGTCATGCTTTGCCCAGGTGCGGTATTCATTCAGCAGAACGTTCGACCGCTGGTTCCCCAGCACGCGCCCGTGGCAGACGCTGGATGCACAAGTTGCGGGACCGAGGTGCCGCAATCCGTCGTACTGCGGCAGTGTGCCGGCGTACAGTGGGGCGTGTGCACCGAGCACTACGATCCAGATACCAAGTTTCACTTTGAACAGCACGGATCTGACAAATGTTCGGATGATCATAGCTATTGCCCGGTTGTATTGGCGCCTGCCATTTTCATTCGATCGGCCTCGTCCCACACGTACCAGGGTTCCCCGTTATCGTCTAGGTACATCCTGCGCATGTCGTCAAGCGACAACGGCCTCGAACCCAGCCGGCCAAGCACGGCGATCTGACCGCCGGTCTCGTCGACCGCCCGATCCCGGTCCAACCCCTTGGACAGCGACAGCACCGGATACTTGGTCTGGTACCGTGCGATGATTTCGGGATTGGGCGCGGGGCTGAATCCGTAGAACTTGGGTTGCAGGTCCGGCGAGGTCAGCTGCAGGACTTTCAGACCGTTCTTACCGTCCGCAACGTATCCGATCAGCGAGGCATTGGTGGTCGCCACGATCACATCCCTGGCATCGTTCAGATCGCCGCCGTCGTCGAACATCCGGTGTAGTTTCATTTTTTCCGGTTGTTCTACATCGACGATCGCCAGCCCCTGGGGGCCAGCCGCAACGTAGGCGTAAGTGCGGGCCACGTATATTCGCTGTGCGTCCGTCAGAGAAACGACATTGTTTGCAACCATCCGCGGCTCGACCGGTTCGGTTACATCGACTACCTTAAGGCCGTCCGCATCGGTGACGAACAGGTAGCGGAACTGGAGTGCCGTGGCCCGGCCGTCATTGAGCGGCAGCACTGCAGCAACCTCCGGCGCCAGGGGATCATTCGCATTGAGTATGACCAGGCCCGCGTCGGCAATGATGTAGAGATAGTGGCCGCCGATGGTGATATGCCGCGCCCCGTCGAGGACGCCGTTCTCGTTCCATGTGAGCTGCCGCTTCAGGAAATTGTTGCGCAACTCGCCGTCCGACAGCGTGTTGACATCGGTCAGGATCAGCCCCTCTTCGGCGTCGGTGATGAATGCGTAATCGTAGATCGGATGGAAGGGAAGTTCCTGGTTCGCTACCCGCATCAGGTCGCCATCGTTGCGATCCGGGTGGATGGGCTGATTGGTCGGCAGCGCGATGCAGGTCGCGTTCTTGCTCTTGATCCGGGTATTGTGGCCAAACGGGCTGAACGGGGCGGTGATAATGCGTTGACTGAATCCCTTGTTGCCGACGCTGGCCACATCATAGGCCTGCGATCCCTTGGTGCCTTCCGCCACATACAGGTACTCGCCGCGCAGCTGTAAGCAGCCGACCCTGCCGGATTTGTGCTTGTAGCCGGTCTTCAACTCACGTTTGTTGTCCAGATGATCCTGATACCAATCCGGATAAGCGTACTTGTGAAGATAGCTGCCGATCACCGCCTGGGGCTCATCCCACTCGGTCACGCGCACCGCGGTCAATCCCTTCTCGCCGCCGACCCAGGCATGGTAGCCGACGAAATTGACGAAGTTGGTGCCGTAAAGAAGCAGCTGCGCCATGATGGCATTGTTATCGTTCTGTTCCGATAGGTGACAATCGGTACAGGTCTTGGTCTCAGTCTTGCGAACGGTGTGCGGAAAGTGGGGTGCGAAGGCCTGTGAACTGAAGCCGCTTGCCGCGATGGGCGGTTGCTGAATATAGATGAGTTCGCGATTGCCATTTCTCGACGACAGCACCAGCGCGGAGGAAGAACGCACCGGGGCGATCCGGCCGCCGTTGATGGCGCCCCGGCGGCCCAGCTGGAACATCTGGTCGCGGGCCACCTGCGGATTGTATGTCGCGTAGTTGCGGCTCTCGGTGTACTCGTAGTGTCCACGCCGTGTTTTCCAGTTCGCCTGTATAGGCAAATGGCAGCCGCCGCAACTGGTGGTCCAGGATGTGTGGCAGGAGTAACACTCCATGTCATCGTCGGGATGCGCCCGATCATCCATCGCCACACCGGAGCCCCAGGACAGCGCTTTTTTGTCTTTGCTCATCAGCTTGGCGCGGGCTGATTTTGCGTTGTAGTCGGCGTGTGCCGGATCGACGCTGTCTTTGACCAGGCTGACCTCCCATTCGCGATCCGGCCACAACAGCGATCGCTGATAGAGTTTCCCGTTGCGCCACTGGAAGCGTTTACGCCCATCCGGATTGCGTATCAGGCTGAGGTCGGTGCCGGTGGGCGGAGCCGCGGGCCCAGTGGTAATCAAGGTCGGATATCGGTCGGCGGTGCCGTGGCAGTCGATGCAGTCGATCTCCACCGCGTTGGCGACCTCGCCATAGATGTGCCCGTTGCCGTGGCTGTCCTGAGCAAAGTGACAGTCGGAACAATGCATGCCCACGTCGAGGTGAATCGACGACATGTGCACGGCTTTTTTGAATTTCTGGGGGTCGGTGTCGGAGACCACTTTACCGCCATTGTCCAGCAGATTGCCGGCGCGATCACGCTTGAAAATCGCGCGGAAATTCCAGCCGTGGCCATGATAGTCGGCGAACTGGGTATCCTTCAGTTCAGGGTTCAATGAAGATACGTTGTTGAGGAATTCCGGGTCGCTCCATTTGCCGCGGATGGCCGCCTCCTCGGGATTGCGCTCGTTTATGTGCCGGATCTCCTCGTGGCTTGGATAGCGCTGTTCCTCGGGCCACATGTGGGGGGCGTCCGACTCGTAGTCCCACATGGTGTAGCCGAGATAGGTGTTGACGAACATGTTGGGTTGATGCATGTGGCAAATCATGCACTGGCTGGTCGGGATCGATCGGGAGAACACGTGCTTGAGCGGGTGCCCGGATTTCTTCCGGGAGATGGTCGGATCCACGGTCTGGGACTTGCCGGTGTGGCCGAACTCTGCGTATGGGCCGGAGTGGCGCGGATCGCGATCGTTGGCGTACACCACGTGGCAGCTCGCGCAGCCCGATGATCGGTAGTCCCCGGGATTGTCGTTGGTGCCCAGAAACCACATGAACGGATCGTTGAGGCGGGTCTTGGTAATATTGATAACCGGCACCGCGATGCGCAGCCCCGTACCGGGTCCGCGGTTGGACTGACGGATATCCGGCCGTCCGGGTTCTTCGATGCGCTGCAGCTGACCCAGCGCATTGGGCAGGGCCGTCTCGGGAAACAGATTGAGTATGTTGCGTCCGCCGCGTTCAAAAATACGGAAGATGTCCCCCGGCCGTACCGTCTCCCACGCCGGCAGCGGATAGAGCAGCGGCAGGATACCGTTTTGGGCGGTCTTTTCCGCCGCGTCCTCATAGACAGGCCCCTGAACGACCGCACCCACGCCGTCCCGAGTGTAAGCCTCACCGATGATATAGTTCTTGAACGGCAGGATGCCGTTGTTGTACGCGGCTCCACCCCACAGCATGGCACCGGTAGACATCAAGCTCCGTTTGGCCGCTTTTATGATCGGCAGATGGCAGGCACCGCAGGCCTCTTCCGCGACCCGGTAGTCCGAAGGATTGACGAACCGGATGAACTCCGGTGCCTCGACGTTCAGCAGCGTGTAGCTGTGTTTCGGGTTGGAACTGCTGGGATACTTCCAGGTCTCGGGATATCGTGGCTGCACATGGGCACTGTCCCGGGCCCGGGCATACTCCGACGAATCCTTTTCGGTGCCGGCGGGTTTCGCGATGCTGTGATCGCCACCGTGGCAATCCGTGCAACCCAGATTGACCGCGGGATTGGAGTGCATGTTGTACGCATCGGACTCGGTGTGGCAGGTCATGCAGCCTTCACTTTTTGCGTCCGCCTGCTGCCGGGATTGATTTGCCGGCGCCGGTGGCGTTTTTACATATTCGATGTCGCGTGGTTTTTCGCCGCCAGCCGCCATTGCCGGACCGGCGACGAGCAGGCCTGAAACCAATAACGCACCTCCCAGGATAGATCGGGCTGTTGTCATGAGTTTCACCTACCTCTAATAAGCCAATATCAAGTTACCTAGAACGGAATACAACGTCTCGTCACTTCCATAAAGATTTTTCCAGCCGCTGCCCGGGTGCAGAATCGCGCCGGACAGACGAAAAACGACGTTCTGCGTCGCAAACGGCCGCCATATCAGAGCGGCGGAAATATCCTGGCCAATGTTTTTACTGATATCACCCTGCGCCCGCGTAAATTCCAGCACCTCGGTATCGGCAAACCACAACTGATTGAAGTTGAGCGACAACCGGGTTTGAGGGCTCAGATCGAAATCCGCCCCAACGCCGATCAGGGTCAGCCCAGGATTTGTGAAATTGGACTGCCCCTGCTCCTTCGACGACCGCAGGTTGGGCAGCAACGAATTACGAGAGGTGAGCGCCACCTTGCCGCCGCCAATGTAGGGAATTCCCTGCCGGATCCAGTAGGAGGTTTCGCCGCCGGCAAACTGCGGGTTGTCGAAAATAGAGTCGAATCCTTTCGCCGTGGTGTCGAATGGATCGTTGTCGCCGCTGGCGTGCGCGAAAGACGCGCGCAACCGGACCCAGTCGAAATCTCTGGATCCCTCGGCCGCTAAAAAATAGGAAAAGACGTCGGTTTTTTCCGGTACGAAAGTTCCAATCGATTCCTCGCCCACGGCAAGGTATGTCGATGCGCTCAGATTCCACGGACCAAAGTGACCGTCGCCGTTGTAACCCAGGTAGACCACATCATAGTCGCGCCCCTGTTCGAGCCCTATCGACGCCGGCCGGGCGAGAAAGTTATTCCGGTCGAATACGAAATCGTCACCCTCGCGATTGCGGTTGTAGATGACGGAAAACTCCGACGTGAACCCAAGCCGCGGAGCGTCCTGTTTATACAGGTTGAAGACGAAAAGGTCGTCGTCGCGCAACCCCTCGCTGACATCGTTCAGCCCCGCATTGATATCTTTGTCTAGCCGTCTGAACCAGGCCAGATTGTACTGCCAGATCGCGTTGTCGCGGATCCCGAAAAAGCGCACGCCGAAGGGCTGATCTTGAAAAAGAAAGCCGCGGAAGTCGTTGGAGAACGGTTGTATCCCGATCCGTATGCTCTCGAAATCGTAGCGCGGCGAGACATCACGGATGTGGTAGTCGTAGAATGCCTGCTGCAGATACAGCCCGCTCTCGTTGCGGCGGTTGCCAAACGAAGGGTCGGCCTTGAGCACGCCGTTCTCTTCGACCTCGGTGATATTCCAGTTGCCCACCGCCACGATCCTGAATTCGTGATCGGGCGGCTTGTATACGGTGTCGCCCTTGTACAGGACGGTCTCGACAATCACATTCTGGTTGAACAGAAACTGCTCTCCTTTGCCGATAACGTCGAGGCTCCCGGGCCGTCTTGTACTGGCACTGCCCACGGGCGTGGGAATCCTCCGCGGCTCCAGGACGGTATCGGAAATGACCGACAGGTTGAAAAACCAGTCTTCACCGATTACAGGCTTATCGGCCTTGAGCGGATTGTTGCTGCTGTAGGGATCCCAGATGTTGGACTCATATCCGAGGGTATCCACGATGCGCCAGCGGTCGGGCACCGGCGGACCGTACCTCAGGAACTCTATCTCGGGGGCTGCTACGCGAGTGGGATCGCATTCCGGTTCCTCGAACGTGAGCACCGGGTAACCGGGGCGACGGCGCGGACGCGTATCCGTCGCCTCGGAAACTGCGGCACAGGGATCCTGCTTCGCGATGGTCGGACTGGGTTCCTCGGCGGCGGGTTCAGACTTGTCGGCTGCCGCGGCCATTGCCGAAAACAGCATCCCCGGAATTAACAGCAGGACGGCTTTTTGCAGGATTCTCATTTGCCGGAGCAGGCGTCCTGAGCGTCCGAACTTAGGAACGGCGACTGCGGACAGTTGACGTATCTGAGCCGCGCGCCCTGGGGAGACAGGTTGTCGGCACGGATTGCCGGATCCGCGTTATTGATGGTTCCCAGGATCTGGGCGGCCGCGTCCACCGCCCCGAACGTTACCAGATCCTCCTGGTCCGCACCGTCCCCGGACGCCCCGATGCCGCCGATCAGCTGGTCTCCGCGATAGATCGGTACGCTGGCGACGCGCAGCTGGATGCCATTGGCAAATTGCGGGATGGCGCCGCACCCGCCACCGGAACTCAGAATACGGCCGGCCACCGCATCTAGCTGCAGCCCGATGTTGAACGGACTGGCGAGATTGGCCGGCGGGCTGAACGGGCCCGGCGGATTACCGTCGATGCCGTCCGGGTAATAGGGTCGGGCAAGGTTCTGCAAGGCACGACCGGTATATGCCGTACCGTCGGCAAATGCCGTGGGGGTGATGAAACTCTGCGCCCTGCCGATATATCCACCGAGCCCTGCTCCGGTGATCAGCGCACCTGCATCGGGTCGCGAGAACAATGCCGCCGTGCGCGCTTTCTGTACCGCGATGTCGGTACTGGACAGGGGCGCATCCGGGCTGCGCGCGATACCGAGGATCGCGCCGTTGGTGTCCGTGATGGCAATGCTGAACCGCGGCTCTTTGGGCGGCTGCCGAAGCTGCGCACGGGCGCCGGCGGCAATGAGCAGCCCGCTGGCAAGAATCTGGCGCACTTCCACCGCCGTCAGCGCGCCTGGGCCGTCCGTTCCACCCGTTGGATTGAAGCGGCCGGCCAGGGTTTCAGCCGGGGTTTCCGGGTAGATCCGGCCGTTGTCCGGAACGATGCCGGAAGGCGGGGTACCAAATGCCACCCCCCCCCTGACCGGAACGCTGAAGCTTCCGCCCGGGGCGACGGGCGGATCACCGGCGGAGTCGTCCTCATCGTCCGCAGCGGAGTCGTCCTGGTTATCATTGGAACCACCGAAACTGCCGGTGGATGTTGAACTGCTGACGCTGAGCAGGTCGGAAGTGGTTGCGTCGCTAAACCGCAGCTGTCTACCGTCGGCTACGATGCGATCGGCCCGGATACTTTCGGGTGTCTCGAATCCGAGGGTCGCGGCCAGCGCAATAATTTCGTCCACGTTCTTATCGACATCGCTGGGCGTCAGATCGATGCCGTATATGCCATCCGCCATAACCCCGACACCGCCGACGGGTTCTCCGTTCTTGAACAGAGGCAGTCCGCCCGGATCCGCGGCCAGTCCGAGGGGCGCTGATTTTGGACCCGCGCCGCCGCCGCTGGTGGCAACGACATCGCTACAGCTCAACTGGCTGAACTGGACACCGTACAGCGGACCCGCGGGCTGATTGAACTCACCCGGATTGAAATGATCCTGAATGAGCTGGCCGGCTGTGCGGGTTGAAAACGCGTTACCCTTGGTGGAGAAATAGGCTGGTGTAATGGCTTTTGAAATTGCCGCGGCTTCTGCCGGAACGGTCTGACCTTCGAGGCCGTTACCTGCGGGAACTTTGCCCGAGGTCACCACGGCCGTGGCCGACGCACCCGTCATCTGGAATATGCCAAGGCGATTGCCCGCGCGATCGACCACCGCGATGGTTGCCGCGATACCCTGGGCCTGCGCCTCGGCGACGGCTTGGTTGATTACCTGGCTGACCTCGCTCGCAGTCAGTGCTTCGATTGCCCGGGCAGGAGATGCCACGCAGAGTAGCGCGAGAGCCGGAACAGATACTTGTAGCAGTTTCGCCAACTTCTCTTTATACATTCTCTGTCTCCGAAGTAACGACCTCCGTGCCGAGAATAATCATTGGCCGATGCGGCCGTACGCTGCCAGATGAAAATTATGACACCCTATACAGGTTGTAGCAAGTTGATTGCTTTCGCTGCCATGACATTCACGACAGGACTGCAAATCAGGCATTAATACATCCGCACTGATTTCAGACTGTTCTGCTGCATGGCACAATGTGCACTCTTCCGCACGATGGCTGTAGTGATTGAATTGGTGTTTCGGTAGCCACTGACTGGTAATTCTTACCGGTTCGACACGCCACTTCGACAACGGCTCCGACTCGTTTTCACGGGCAATCTCGTGGCAGATCAGGCAGGTGGTTTTCTCGAATATCTGACCCGCAACCTCCCACGCCTTGTCACGTGCGAGTAGGAGGACCTTGTACCGTTGTTTGCTATCCATGGTCGTACCCGCACGACGGCGCTTTCTTCGCTTGCGTCGTTTGTCCGACATATCGGACTCGTCGGCCGCGGGCTGAGTGGTTGCGATAGATTCGGTTGCCTGCTCCGTCTGTTCGTCCAAACTGTTTTCGAGAAACTCCCTGCTGTAGTACTCCTCGAGTGCGAGAATCACCGTATCCGGATCTCCATGGGGAACCTCCCGTTCCGGGTCATCTTCATCGAACACCAGCGTATGGCAACGCCGGCAGGAGTCTTCCATAGTGATCGGTTTCATCAGCAAACCCTGAGCGTCGAGGGTGTGGCAGTCGCTGCAGACCATAACCTCATCGCCGGTTGGTGACTTGACCCCCTCTGGATCAAGGTGCTTGTGGTGCGGAAACTTCAGGTTGGATCGTTCGGCGATGGGTGATGACTGGTCAAAACGAACGGTGCGCCAATCAAGTGTCGCGTCGCCTTGCAGCACCGGTTCAAGCATGGTCAATTTGAATGCAGGATGATCTTCACCGAAGCTCGTCGCGTTCCTCAATACCGTGGCCTTTACCACTGAGTCGAGCGACATATGGCAGTCCGCGCAAAGCGCGTCGTCCTGCCTGACGATGGACGGTGGTTCGTTGTGCTCCTTGTGGCAGTTTTCACACAGGGCCTGATCTAGTTCGGTGTGGGCATCCTTCTCCGCGTGCCTGCCGATATCCTCATGGCATACGAGGCATTGCTGGTTTCTGACCATCCTGAACGGCTTGACGTGACACACATTGCAGTCGTCCCCGATTTCGGGAATGTGGTGAGCGTCGATCAGCGGACCCGTGTCCCATGCACCGTCGTCAGGCAGCGGTGTGGATCTGGACATCGACTGCACCTGGTCGTTCAACAAACCGAGCCCGGGGATGACCAGAAATAGGGTCAGGACAAGCGCGAACAGTAACCATGACCAGGAGCGTTTGTGCAATGAGGTTTGCTCCAGCGTAGTGAGGTACTGCGAACCCGGCACCGATTCGTCGCCGCCCGCATCCTGCCGTTCGAGGGTGAGTGCGAAATCGAATCCGGGCGGCGGATCAATGACGGCAATAACGCTGTTGCCGATCTTGATTGAATCGCCTGGTTTCAAGGATGCACTGCGCACCACATTTTCGTTGACCAGCATGGTCGCGGGCGAGGTCAGATCCCTGATCGCACCCCGGCCGTTCCCCCTGATCGAAATCGATGCATGGTTCAGGCCCACCTCGATTTCGGTGAGCTGGATGTCCTGATCGGTAGCGCGACCGATCGTTATCGTGCTGCCCGGGAACTCATTGTCACTATACTCGAAGCTGCCTTCGTCCCTGTTCTCGATTGTGCGTACAAGATAGGCCACGACGTCACCAATAAACGAAAACCGAAACAACGTGGGTAATCAACGCGGCCAGCAGACCGAACGATAACGGCACGTGGACATACAACCAGATCTGCAGCACGGCGTGAATGCGAATATCTCCCCGGATACGCCTCAGCAGTGCCTGCTTCGTTGCCAGGGTATTCAGCAGATTTTGCAGTTCCACGACTTCGCTCCCGCCGCGGGTTTCAGCCATCCGCTTTGCAACCAGAGCGATGGCGCGTTTCTGTTCCGTATTGTCCTGCAGGCTTTCCGCCTGGCCTTCGCCGAATGACAGCGGCACGACGACTTTCGAACCGTCCCGGCCGGCAAGTTGACGCCACCAGCCACCGCCTACCGCGGTTCGCTCCGCCGCACTCTGCACCAGGGCTTTGGTTTCAGCATCGATTTTATCCGCGGTACGCAGGCTCTGGCGGTCGAGGTCCTCCACCTGCCTGAACATCTGTTCGCGGGTCATGCCGCTGCGAAGTTCGGTCATCAGCGTTGGATAACGCATGTAGGCATAGATTCCGAAAAAACCGCTGAAGATTACCAACACCATGAGGACGTAAGCCAGCGTATGCACGTTCCAGCCGACCTGCCAGGCCGCATGGAGGGTCGCCACCACCAGGACGGCGGTACCCAAGTACACGTGCGCCGAGGTCCAGCCGTGTACCGTACCCACGTTGGACGCGTAGCTTCGTTTTCTGATCCCCAACAGCATGAGCCACAAGATCAGCAATGCACCAATGCCGCCCAACGTATATCCCAGCCACGTTCCTCCATTTGGCGGACCGGGTGGCTGGTGCCACATGTATGCCGCTATCGACGCCAGCGTCAGGATCAGGGCGATCCAGAAATACCTGCCGCTACCGTAGCTGAATATTGACTTGTGCATCGAATCCGGTTCGAGGTCCTAATCTATTCCTGCCACCTTGCCGAACTCGTCGGGCGAAACGCGCAGCGCGGCACCGGTGGGGCATGCCCGAACACAGGCCGCACCGCCCCTGACATCCTTGCACATGTCGCACTTTACGGCCTTTTTTTGCGCGCCCTCCGCGGGAACGTAGGCGGTATCTTCACCGGGTCCCGGACCGGAACCAAACAGCAGCCAGCTCCACAGCCCGGGCTTCTTTTCCGGCTTGTAAGCAAGCTGAATCACACCGTATGGGCAGTTCGTCACACAGTTGCCGCAGCCGATACAGCTGGTATCGATGAATACCTCGCCATCCGGTGCGCGGTGTATCGCATCCGGGGGACAGTCCTTCATGCAATGCGGGTGTTCGCAGTGCCGGCAGGAAATCGGCACGTGCACGGCTTGAAATGACGCACCGGCCTCCCGCTTCAGCCTCGATACACCATCGTGGGTTTCGGCGCAGGCTTTTTCACAATTGTTGCAGCCGACACACAAGGACTCATCGATGATCAGCACATCGGTGCTTTCGCCCAGACCTTGCTGCATGAAGAACGAAATGACATCACCGCTGTCGGGACGGGATGCCAGCGTCGACTCCTCTTCCAGGCGCGCACGCACCTGCGCCTGGACCTGTTCCTTCAGTGCCGGCTCCTTGTCCAGCAGATCCAAAAACGACTCCTTGCCAAGACAGATAGCGTCGGTGCGCACCGCGGCCCGGGCGCTGTCCATTCGTTTGCGGTCGCCGATCAATCCCAGTTCGCCGATATAATTGCCCGCCGCAACGTAGGACAGGATCACATCGCGACCGCCGATGTTCCGCGACAGAGTAACCGACCCGGTCCTGATCAGAAACAGGCTGTCGCCCGTGTCGCCTTCCTGGTAGATGTACTCGCCGGGTTTGAACACCTTGATTTCGGCGGCTTTTGCCACCGGCTTAAGATCGGCGATCGAGGTATTGGGAGCGAATCCGTTCTGGATTGCACGTATGACGAAAATTTCGTCGATACCGGAGGCGATGGCCTCGTTGGAGTTGATCAATTTGACCATGGTGCGCCGCGGGGTCTCCACCAGGATACATTCTTCACCGGCAAGCACCGTGGCGCTGCGCCTCCTGCCAGAAATGAGACTGCGCTCACCGAAAAAATTACCGGCTTCAACCCGGCGCGGCTTGTCGGGGGTCTGAATCTCCACGTACCCGGTCAATATGGTGAAGAACGAATTCGTATAGTCGTCCTCTTCAAAAATCACCTCACCGGGCCTGGGCGCCAACACATTGCTTTCAAACATGAACTCGCGGAACAGAAGCGGATTGATTTCGCCGAACATGGGAATCCGTTCCTGCATCAACTCCATAGACTCGCCGACTCCCATCTCGAACGGCAGCGGCTCGAACAGCTTACCGAGCCGCTCGAATTCCACCGGATCGATTTCGTTGCCCAGCACGTGCTCCACGACTTCGTAGCCCTGGTTCATGGCGTGCTTGATCAGCGGGTTTCCAGCCAGGGCGCCCACCACATAGAGTCCGTCCACGCTGGATTCGAGCTTCTCGTCCAGATCGGGGAGGGCCGCCGGATTGTCGCTTGAAAACTTGACGCCGAACGACTCGACGAACTGGCGCTGTGGCACCGCACCAAGGCGCGCAATAATCCTGTCGCAGGCGACTTCCGCCTCGCCGCTCTCCGTATCAAGAACCAGCAAATAGGGCTTGTCTCCCTGCTCCAGTTTCTCGATTCTCCCCGGGTTGGAGCTGTAGAAACATTCGATGCGCCCCTCCTCTATGTTTCTCAGTATGAGGGCGTTGTTTGCCTCCTTGGCGCGCGCGAATTCGTTGCGGCGATTGACGATGTAAACCTTGTTATGCTTGGCCAGCGCGACCGCGTTCTCGATTCCGGCATCGCCGGGCCCGATCACGACTATGGTCTCTCCCTTGTATTCGTCGGGATCGTCCAGGGTGTACTGGATAACCGGCAGCTCGGCGCCCGGCACTTTGAGCTTGCGCGGATTGCCCTGAACCCCGATACCAAGCACCACGTGTTCCGCTTCCACCACTTCACCGTCTTTCAGCGACAGGCGGAAATCACCCTTGCCGCCCTCTATGGCGGTGACCTCGCAGTTATATCTGGCGTTGGCGCCGGTCTGATTCAGACCCTCCTCCCAGACATCGAGGATTTCCTCGCGGGTGCCTGCATCGAATGCCAGCGGGCTACGCAACGGCAGAACCGAGGGCTCCGCCATGACGTACTTGCCCTTCTGGTAGGCTTGAATGGTATTGGCGTGCTTAGCCGTGCCCTCGAGGAGTATATGGGTGACGCCCAACTCCGCAGCGTGCGCCGCCGCGCTCATTCCGCCCGGTCCGGCGCCAACCACTGCAATCTGGTATTTCGTTTCTCCTGCCATCGCTCCCGGCTATGAGTTTCCCAGAGCTTGCCCGTGTTTGGGTTATTAGTTTTTCTTTCGCACAAATCGGACGGGTTGAATACTAAACGATGATCCGGCGCCATGACAATGCTGTTGAGTCGACTAATCGCTACGCCGTTGACTAAACTTCATAACCGTGGCTAGATATAGCAAGTACGGATCTTTCACTGGTCAACAAGGCCTGCAAACCATCCACAACTACAACGGATGGAGGAAACTAAAAGTGAAACGCCTGGTCCCGATAGTAGTGGTTTTTGGCATTGTCCTGATCTTCGATCTGAACAGCGCACGTGCAGATCGGCCGCTCCCCTATCAGGCCGCGGACGTGCACCTTGGCGTCACCAGCTGTGCCGGCAGCACCTGCCATGGATCCACGATCGAACGCAGCTCCAACGTGGAACAGAACGAATACCTGGTGTGGAGCGACGACGAAGAACCCGACCTGCATTTCATCGCGTACGAAGTACTGTTCAGCGACGAATCCGAAAGAATCGCCAAAAACCTTGGACTGGAGTCCGCCCATACGGCGGAGATCTGTCTGGCATGCCACACCGACTACGTCGCCGAAGGTGTTCGCGGCGATAAGTTCACGGTTGAAGATGGCGTTGGTTGCGAGGCCTGCCATGGCGGCGGTGAACGATACCTGGAACCGCACTATCAGCAGGGCGCGACGCATCAGAACAACCTCGACCTCGGCTTGTACCCGACCGAAGACCCGGCCGCACGCGCGAGTCTTTGCCTCTCCTGCCACTTCGGCAACCAGGACAAGTTCGTAACCCACCGCATCATGGGCGCAGGCCATCCCAGGATGTCGTTCGAACTCGATACGTTTACCGCCGATCAGCCGGCCCACTATTTCATAGACGACGACTACGAACAAAGAAAACAATTCTGGGACGGTGTTCAGACCTGGGCCATAGGCCAGACGATCGCGGCCAGGCACCTGGTCGATGCAATCAACGCCGGCGGCAAAACGGGTTTGTTTCCCGAGCTCACGTTGTTCGACTGTCATTCCTGCCACCATTCCATGAAGGATCTTCGCTGGAGGCCCAAGGACAAGGTCCCGCTGGCGCCGGGATCGTTGCGCCTGAACGATGCCCATTTGCTGATGACATACCAGTTGAGTCGCGTCGTGTCGCCGGAGTTGACCAGCGATATTCGAGACGCCATCCGCGCTATGCATCAGTCAGTCCAACAAAGCCAGGATGCATTGAGCAGCGCCGCCGTGACGCTGAAGGGACTGCTCGACCGGATGACTACCAGACTGGCAGAACACAGTTTCAATTCCGACGACATGTACCAGCTGATCGACGGCTTCGTAGATGATGGACTGCGTGGCGAATACAGCGATTATGCTGCCGCCGAACAGTCCTTGATGGCAATCGGTTCCATACTGGCGGCGCTCGAAGAAGCAGACGCATTCGATGAAAAACGCGGTGATACATTGTTCGGCGCCCTGGATTCGGTGTTCGACACCCTGGGAGACGAAGACCGGTTCAGTTCGGCCGGATTCCAGAACGCGCTCAAGACATTTCTTCAGGTGGTGAGAAGTTAATTCGCGTATTTCGCCAAGTGGTGCCCGTAGTATTGCGTACGCCATGGTTCTTGCGTACTTTGCCCTGAGCAATATCAGGACGACCGCAGGGGCAATTCTTTTGATTTCCGACAATGATTGAAATTCCCGGGTATCGAATCGAACGCGAATTCGGCGAGGGCGGCATGGCCAAGGTATATCTGGCCATACAGGAGTCTCTGGATCGCCCTGTCGCGATGAAGGTGCTTTCCACCGAGCTCGTTTCTGACCAGGAATTTTGCAAACGGTTCCTGCGCGAAGGAAAAATGCTGGCAAGATTGTCGCACCCCAACGTAGTCAAGATCATCGATAGCGGTGAGTACAACGGGGTCTTCTTCATGTCAATGGAACTTATGCCCGGCGGTACACTGCACGAGCGACTGGAGTCGGAGCAGTTGGCCATCAATGAATCCATCGATATCATCAAGAAGGTGGCGGCTGCACTGGCGTGGTCACACGGCAAAGGGCTGATACACCGCGACGTCAAACCCGCCAATGTGCTTTTCAGTGAAGACGGCAGTCCGGTTCTGAGCGATTTTGGAATCGCCAAGACCACCAGGCAGGACACCACCCGGATGACGGCGCTGGGCATGGCCATCGGCACGCCGACATATATGAGTCCCGAGCAGGCCTCCTCCAAGGACATTACACCCAAGTCCGACCAGTACAGTCTGGGTGTAATGTTTTTCGAAATGCTGACCGGCCGCCCCCCTTACGAAGCCGAGACCGCTGCGCTGGTTGCGGTGCAGCACATCCAGGCGGATATACCGGAATTACCGGCACACGTCAGATACTTCCAGCACATCATCAACCGCATGATGTCAAAAGACCCGGACCAGCGCTTCGATACCATGGAAGAACTGGCGACGGCGCTGGACAATGTGTCGTCGAACAGCACCGAATACTTCGAGGCCCCCAAATCGAAGAAAGTACCGCTCTATCTATTGACCGGGGGCGGCGCTGCCGCCGTGCTGGTGATCGCGGCCGCGTGGTATTTTGCAAACACCGGAACGGAACCTGCGCCGCCGGATGGAGGGGACACCGACGTCGTGGCGTTACCATCAGCCACGGGTGGTACAAACAACGGAGCTGAAACACCGAGCACACCAGCGGATCCGGAAGTCGTAAAATGGCTTGACATCGCGCGGACACATTTCGAAATCGGCAGGCTTTTCGAGCCCCCGGGCAACAATGCACTAGAGGCTTACTGGAAGGTGCTGGAGTTCGACGCCACCAATCCCGACGCTCTCGCCGGGCTCAGCAACATCGCGGACATGCTCGAGCCCATTGCGAGAGAAACCCTGGAAAGCGGCGACATCGAGGAAAGTAGACTTCTCGTTGAAAAAGGACTGCAGGCCAATCCCGAAGACAAGGGCTTGATAGAGCTGCAGGAAGAACTCAACGACCTTTGATTGGTGCGCATTGCAACGGGCTGGTGCAATTTACAAGCTGGTACTGACGACGGTCGTCTGCGCGTCAGGCTGTACTACACCAGCCGAACGTATCGAACGTGCCGCGCACAATGCGGGGTTCGAAAAACAGATCCTAAGCGGGAGCCGTTTCGACCACCTGATTTTTAGCGGCAATCTCGATCGCTCAGAGGGTGCGAGACTACACGTGTACGTCGAGGGAGACGGGTCACCGTGGATTGCCAATCGCTGGATTGCGGAAGATCCGACACCGCGCAATCCGATAGCGCTCGAATTGATGCGCATTGATCCGGGTCCGGCCCTCTACCTTGGCCGACCCTGCTACTTCGGATTGCGACGCAACTGCACGCCTGAATTGTGGACAAAGGGCCGATACTCGGAGGGTGTGGTACGGGCGATGGCCGATGCACTGAAAGCGGCTCTGGGCAAGGTGGGATTTTCCGGGAATATCGTGCTCATCGGTTACAGCGGCGGCGGCACTTTGGCCATGCTGCTCACCTCGCACGTTGCTGCAGTCGATACACTGATTACGGTGGCGGCCAATCAGGATGTTAACCGATGGACCGAATATCACGGCTACAGCCCGTTGACGACCTCACTCAATCCGGCGCAGCAGGCGCCGCTGCCGGATCATATTATTCAGATCCATCTACTCGGTGGATCGGATGAAAATGTGCCGGCTGAACTGGTCATTCCCGCAATCGACAGACAACCAAACGCCACGCTTGTGCGATACACGGAATACACACACGAATGTTGCTGGACTGAGGTATGGCCTTCAACATTGGAGAAGATCGAGCGTCGCTGATAAACCGCGGTGCGTTTCTGAATCCCGAGGTTTCACCAGGACCCCGGGGAGATCGATCTCCCCGGGTGCCACCGGCGATAAACCGTTTAGATATCTTTGCGCACTCCGAGGGTCAATCCATAGGCGCTTATATTTTTTAACCCGAGCAGGGTATCGAATGCGACAAAGCCCTGCCAGCCATTGGACCATACACTGCTTACACCTGCACCGAGCCTGAAATAATCCTTGTCCGCTTCCTCGGTGATCAGCGCGAAAGTCGATGACCCAGGGGAACCATCGGGCAGGAAAAAACCGCCGGTAGTGTAAGGGTCGTTATCGAACCGGGCCCGGGTCTCACGCTGATCATTCTTGAACTCGTGGATCCAGTCGCCTCTCACGAAAGGTAGTGTTACTCCCCGTGAGGTGCTGATGGCACGTGACCACTGCAGGCCGATCACCGACCGAAGGGACTCGATTTTCTGCTTGTCCACTTCCAACGCCAGACCAAATCCCGGAGCGTTGTTGCCGCTGATGGCTTCCTGATAACCGTCGATGTCCACATCCAGGTAAGCAAGGTGGCCCGATAGCGAAACGGTATTTGCGCCCCTGGCGAAATCCTTACCAATGCCGATGCTTGCGACCACTTCATCGCTGCTCGTATCGCTCGTGGCATCCTGGTTGACCTGGGTCGAACCGGTCGAAGTGTTGACGCTGTAGTTGATCTTGCGCAACTGGTCATAGTCGCGGCCTCCGAATCCAAGCAAGCCATCGACGAACAGGTCGTTCTTCGTGTAGGTCGTAAAATATCCGATGAGACCGAGTCCGTCACTCTCGACCTTACTGCCGTTTACCAGATCCGCATCGGCCGAACCCCAGGTCAGGCTGAGCCCGAAGAAGGTGCTGTCACCGGCACGGTAATCCGCACCGAGGGTAATCGCAGCGCCGTCGAAATCGAAACCGGATGCATTTTCCGTCTCGTCGCGGTCGCCGGTGCTCAGCGAACCGTTTATATAGACACTCCACGGCCCAAAAGTCTCATCGCCCGCGCTGCCGCCGTAATCGTGATTGAATTTGACCAACCCGGATTTCTCGTTGTACGCGAACGAGGGCCCGCCTGACGACGCCAATTGCCGCAGCTGCTCGAGTCTGGCAATAATATTACCGCCAGCCAGCGCGGACAGCTCTATGGCCTGAGTCCCCTGGGTGGCGGCCTCCTCCGCGGTTGCCGCACGCAGCACCTGACCGGTACCTTCCGGGGATTCACCGTTACCCTGGGCCTGGATCATCTCAGTGCAACGGACCTGCAGATCAAGTTGAGCGACGTTGTTCTGGCCCGCCTTGGAGCGACCCACCAGGCTCGGGCACAACGCCTCCACCGCGACGCCCACACTTGCTTCGACAGCCGAGTAGGGGGAGTTGGGCTTTACGATCTTGCCCGTTGCCGC
>Ga0209567_10000631_pt1 | contig 19182 bp, 16 predicted proteins | sample COG_12_FD_184756 | JGI IMG/M metagenome (GOLD analysis project Ga0209567, IMG submission 184756) | Pelagic marine sediment microbial communities from the LTER site Helgoland, North Sea, for post-phytoplankton bloom and carbon turnover... | ecosystem: Environmental > Aquatic > Marine > Neritic...
CTGTGGGAGGTCGAGCCCGGATTCAATGATCGTGGTCGCCACCAACACGTCGTATTCACGATTCCAGAAGTCGAACATGACCTGCTCGAGTTGACCCTCGCTCATCCGTCCGTGGGCGACGGCGTAGCGAGCGTCGGGGACGAGCCTGCGCAGCCGCTCGACGGCGTGATCAATCGACTGGATCCGGTTATGGACGTAGAACACCTGTCCCTCGCGCAGGATTTCGCGGCGGATGGCAGCGGAGACCGCCTGCTCATCGAACGGCCCGACATAGGTCAGGATGGGGTGCCGATCCTCGGGAGCGGTCCTGATGTGGCTGACCTCCCGAATCCCGGTCAATGCCATCTCCAGGGTGCGCGGGATTGGAGTTGCCGTCAGGGTGAGCACGTCCACCGAAGATCGCAGCCGTTTCATCTTGTCCTTGGCAGCCACCCCAAACCGCTGCTCCTCATCGACGATCAGCAGCCCGAGATCCTTGAAGTCGATGTCTTGCGAAAGCAAGCGATGCGTGCCGATGACGAGGTCGACACTTCCCGACTCGAGCCCGCGAATGACCTCCTTCTGCTGGCGTCCGGTGAGAAAGCGGCTCAGCATCTCCACCCGCATCGGGTACGGCCCCAGCCGCTCCTCGAATTTTGCGAAATGCTGCTGGGCGAGCAGCGTGGTCGGCACCAAGAGGGCGACCTGCTTGCCGCTCTGCACTGCCTTGAAGGCGGCCCGCAACGCCACCTCAGTCTTCCCAAAACCGACATCACCAAAGATGAGCCGATCCATCGGTCCGGGGCTCTCCATGTCGTTCTTGACGTCGGCGATGGCGGTCAACTGATCCGGCGTTTCCTCAAAGGGGAACGTCGCCTCGATTTCCTGCTGCCACGGCGTATCGATCGAATAGGCAAAGCCGGTCGCCATCGCTCGCTTGCGATGGAGAGCGACGACCTCTTCGGCGACGACCGCCACCGCCTTGCGCACCTTGGAGCGGGTGGTCGCCCAATCGGTGCCGCCGAGACGGGAAAGCCGCGGGGTCTCACCTCCCGTGTATGGCCGGATCGCCGCCAACTGATCGGTGGGGATGTAGAGCTTGTCCTCGCCGTGATAGGCGACATACAGATAGTCACGCTCCACGCCTGCGATCTCGCGGTGGACCAAACCCTCGAAACGGCCGATCCCGTGGTGGTGGTGCACCACGAAGGCGCCCGGCTTGAGGTCGCGGTATCCCTCGGTGCTTCCCGAAGCGCTGCGGGCCTTGACGCGGCGGTGAGCACGCCTGCGGCCTGCCACCTCCTGTTCGCCGACCACCCCGAACCCCAACTGAGGAGCGACAAACCCGCGATGGATCCCGGTGGCGAGCACCGCAGGTCGAGCCACATCAAGAGACTCGACGACGGGAAGGTCGATACCGGCCTCGCCCAACACCTGTGAGACGCGGCGGGCCGCGGCCGCCCCGTCCATGGCGATCACGACATCGACGGCGCGGGTCTGCCACAACGACACAGCATGAGCGATGGCCGGAGCGTCACCCGGCGTCGCATCCAGACCACGAACTTCGTATCCCTCATCGCCGGGTCCGGCGGCGAGACCCGGTGCTGCGAGATGCGGCCGGTCCGCGACACACTCATTCAGCGGCAGGTAGAGAGCGGGATGCTCCCCGGCCTCGGGGGCGCCGTGTCCCCAGGTCGATGCCAGCGCAGCAGCCAGATCGCCCTCTTCCTTGACGAGGTCGGCGCTGCGGTCGTATGCCCGGGGCGGGTCGAACAACACGATGGCGGCATCACCGGCGTGGGCGAACAGCGACTGAGCCGGAGCCAGCCACGGGAGCCACGATTCCATGCCGGCAAAGTCCAGCCCCTCGGCGAACCGATCCCAGGTCATGGCCGACCACGGTTCTGTGTCCCGCAGCGCCGCGGCGCGTTCGCGTAGTCCGTCATCGATTCGCAGCTCGCGAGGCGGATAAGCGACCACGTGATCGACCGACTCCGTCGATCGCTGCGACCCAACGGTGAAGGCTCGGATCTCTTCGACCTCGTCGCCCCAGAACTCGATACGGAAGGGCTCCTCGCCCTGTGCGGGAAACAGGTCGACGATGCCGCCCCGAACGGCGAACTCACCTCGCGACTCCACCCGGTCGGTACGGTGGTAGCCCGCCATGGCAAGGCTCGTCACCAGCAGGTCGAAACCAACCTCGGTGCCGGACTCGATGAGCAACGGCTCCACCGGTGACGTACTGACCCGCTGCGAGACGGCCCGCACCGAAGCGACCACGATCAGACCCGGCGCACCGAGCTGGAGCCGATGTCGCGCCTCGGTACGATGTGCCATCGTCGTGACCGCCGGCGAGACGTGCTCGAACGGAAGGGTCTCCCACGCCGGAAGATGGAGCGCTTCGGTCGTGAACAACCCAAGATCGTCAACGAGATCTTCGGCTTCACGCTCGCCGGGAACCACCGCCAGAATCGGACGGTCGAGGTGCTGCGCCATCCCGGCCAGGACCACGGCACGCAGCGGTGGGGGCACGACAGCCCGGCCCGGATACTCGGGAACCAGGGTCGCCGGGAACCGTTTGAGAAGAGAACCGAGGGGCGCGCTCACAAGCGACGGATCGTAGCCGCAAGCCATGACCCTATGACCAGGGTGGGACTCATCGGCCTTCACCGCCGACCAGCCCTTGGCTGCGATACCAGTCAACGGTGCGTGCCAGCGTGTCCCCCAACGGCGTGTACCTCAGACCCAACTCGCGTTCGATGCGCGACCCGTCGTAGCGATGGCCGTGCAGCAGGGTGCGAACCATCTCGCGACACAGCGGAGTCTCGCCGGGGACGAGTTCGGCGAACAGCGCAAGCGGGCGCCCGAGCACCGAGGCGACCGGCATCGGGACGTACCGCGGCTCGATGCTGATGCCGGACACCTCGCCGAGCAGCGCGACCGCCTCGGCAACGCCGATCGTGGCTCCGTTCACCAGGTACCGGCGGCCCGCCTCCCCTCGACTCGCGGCGAGGAGGTGCGCCGTGGTGCAGTCGGCAATGTCGACGATGCTCAGCGAGAGATCAACCAGGATCGGACGCCGGGTCTGCAACGCGTACAGAAACAGGCGCGCCGAGCCGCCGATCCTGCCGGGACCCTGAACGGATGAGGGATTCACGGAGACGAGCTCAACTCCGAGCCGACCTGCGGCCGCAAAGGCGGCAGCCTCTGCCCGGTGTTTCGACTCTTCGTAGCTCGACAGGTATCGACCCCGGTGCGCCGACTCTTCGTCGCCGACGGTGCCCTGGGCTTCGCCGAGGGTTGCCGCGGACGAGGTGAACACGACTCGTTCAACTCCCGCCCCGGCGGCGGATTCGATCACCCGTACCGTCCCGTCGACATTGACTCGGATCATCGGTCCGGGGCGTCGCGAGCACATCTCGTTGACACCCGCAACGTGGAATACCGTGCGGCAGCCCTCCATGGCACGGCGTAACACGGCGCCGTCGAACACATCACCGGCAACGGGTATCGCTCCCGCATCGGCCACGAGTCTCTGCCCGCTGGTCGAACGAGCCAGGGCTCGCACCTCTCCCTGGTCCGCAACGAGGCGGCGCATCAGGTCGCCGCCCACGAACCCCGTGGCACCGGTGATGAAGCTCGGGCCCGAATTCACGCCACGGCGGGTTTGGCGCGCAGCGAACTCCCGTAGCGCTTGAAGTAGTCCCACGCCGAGATCAGCGTGACCGCGACTGCGACCAGCATCATCCACTGGTCGAGATAGAAGGGACCCCACGGCTCGGGGAGGCGCACCATGGCGAGGCCGATCGCAACGAACTGCGTCGCCGCCTTCCATTTGCCCCATTGGCTGGGCGGCACCTTGGAATGGTCTTCGAGAGCGGCAACGCTTCGAAGCCCCATCACTGCTAGTTCCCGGCCGATGATGATGAACGCAGCCCATGCCCACACCCGCCCGGCCTCAACCAAGGCGAGCAACGAACCGGTCACCAGGACCTTGTCCGCCACCGAGTCGAGAAAGGCGCCGAGCGTGGTCGTGATGTGCCAACGGCGGGCCAAGTAGCCGTCGGCAAAGTCGGTGAGAGCCGCAATCGTGAACAACACCGCGGCAATGACCCAGGCGTAGTCAATCTCATCGGCGAAGATCACGAAAAACATCACGACGGGGGTGAGCCCGATCCTGATGTACGCAAGCAGGTTGGGAACGTTCATGCGAGTGCCCTCATCGAGCAGGATCGTAGACGCTCGGCCGGAGGGTGGCACGGCGGGCCCCATTCGCGGCCGTTGGCCGCCTCACTCGACCCAAGCGAAACTCCGTTCGATCGCTTTTGCCCACGACGCGCTCAAACGCTCCCGGATCTCCTCATCCATGGCGGGTTCGAAGCGGCGGTCCTCCGCCCAGTGCGAGCGCAGGTCGTCTGCGGTGTTCCAGAATCCGACGGCGAGGCCCGCGGCGTATGCCGCCCCCAACGCCGTGGTCTCAGCCACGACCGGGCGCACCACCGGGACCCCGAGGATGTCGGCCTGGAATTGCATCAGCAGGTCATTGACCACCATGCCGCCGTCCACCTTCAGCTCGCTCAGATCAACTTCCGCGTCCGCCTTCATCGCCTGGAGCACATCCTTGGTCTGATACGCCACCGACTCGAGAACGGCCCTGGCGATGTGACCACCCGTGGCGTACCGGGTGAGCCCGGCGATCACACCGCGAGCGTCTGACTTCCAATACGGGGCGAACAGGCCGGAGAATGCGGGCACGAAGTACACATCCCCGTTGTCCTCGACCTCCCTGGCCAGCGTTTCGACCTCGGGGGCGGTCTCGATGAGCCGCAGGTTGTCCCGCAGCCATTGCACCGCAGCGCCGGCGATCGCTACGGACCCTTCGAGGGCGTAGCGCGGCTTGCCGGGGCCGATCTGGTAGGCGACCGTGGTCAGCAGGCCGGCCTCTGAGTGGACGAGGCGGGTCCCGGTATTGACCAGCAAGAAACAGCCGGTGCCGTAGGTGTTCTTGGCCTCACCGGCGGAAAAACACGCCTGACCGAACATGGCGGCCTGCTGATCGCCGAGGACACCGGAGACGGCCACTCCCTCGAGAACCCCTTTGGCTCGCCCGATGACCCCAACCGACGGGACGATCCGAGGAAGCATCGAGCGCGGCACCCCAATGGCTTCGAGGAGTTCATCGTCCCATTCGAGCGTTTCGAGGTTCATGAGCATGGTGCGACTGGCGTTCGTCACGTCGGTGGCATGCACCCCCGTGAGCTTCCAGATCAGCCATGCGTCGACGGTCCCAAACCGTGCCGTTCCTCTGGCCACGGCCTCGGCGACCGCGGGGATGTTGTCGATCATCCAGCGGACTTTTGGACCGGCGAAGTAGGTGGCAAGAGGAAGGCCGGTCTTGGCCCGGAAACGATCGGGACCGGCTTCGCCGCCAAGCTCGCGGCAGAGGGCGTCGGTGCGGGTGTCCTGCCACACGATGGCGGGAGCCAGCGCGGCGCCCGTCTCGGCGTCCCACACCACCGCGGTCTCCCGCTGGTTGGTGATGCCAACGGCGACAAGCTCCTCAGGTCCGATGCCTGCTGCGGCCAACCCCTCGACGATCACGCTGCCGATATTGGTCCAGATCTCCTCGGCGTCGTGTTCTACCCAGCCGGGTTTCGGGTAGATCTGCCGATGCTCGCGTTGTGCCATGGCAACAAAGCGGCCGGCGTGATCGACTACGACGAACCGGCTGCTCGTCGTGCCCTGGTCGATGGCTCCCACATACTGCGCCACGATCGGCTCCTTTCCCGCTACTGCGTCGGGGGCCCGAACTCCCCGGCACGCTGCCTGGCTTCGTCACCGCCATTGCAGACAAACGCTTCGACGATGTCCGCCCCGTGCTGAACAACGAGGTCGACCTCGTCCCGCTCCTTTCGCGAGAACGGCCGCAGCACGAAGTCGGCTGGGTCCATTCTGCCCGGTGGCCGCCCCACTCCGCACTTCAGCCGCCACAGATCCTGGGTCCGCATTGACCGAATGATGGACGAAACCCCGTTGTTGCCCCCCGGCCCGCGGCCAAACTGCACCCGCAGCTTGGCGAATGGCAAGTCGATGTCATCGTGAACGACCAACAGGTCCTCAGGCGCTGCGCCGAAGTACCGCACCAGCGGGGCCACGGCCTGGCCGGACTCGTTCATGAATGTACGCGGCAGCGCCAGGACGGCAGGAACCCCGTCGATCCTGACTTCGGCGATATCGGCGCGAATCGTGCGCCGGGCTCGCTTGAAGGTGCCACCCCAGCGCTCCCCGGCCAGCGCCACGATTTCGGCGCCGACGTTGTGCCTGGTGCCCTCGTACTTGACGCCCGGGTTGCGCAACCCGACGACGATGGGGCGAGCGCCGACGGCTCAGGCCTCCTCGGCGGGAGCGGCGTCCTCACCCTCGCCCTCGCCCTCTTCGCCCTCGACCTCTTCGCCCTCTTCGCCCTCGACCTCTTCCTCGACCTCTTCTTCGAGACGGGGTGCCAACACCGTGACCAGCGGACGGTCCTCATCATCGAGGATGGTGACGCCTTCGAGCTGCGGAAGATCGGCGACCTTGAGCGAGTCGCCAATGTCGAGGTCGGTGATGTCGAGTTCGATACTCGACGGGATCTGTGTGATCAATGCTTCGATCATGACGGATGTGCCGATGGTCTCGACGAACCCACCCTCTTCGCGCACGCCGGCAGGCACGCCGGTGTACTCGATACCCACCTCGGCCTCGATGGCTTCGGTCAGACTCACCTGAATCAGATCGAGGTGGGTGATATCGCCGCGCACCGGATGGCGCTGTAGCTCACGGGCAACGGCCAGAACGTCGTCCACGCCGTCGACTTCGACCTTGATCAGTGCATTGAGGCCTGCCTCGGTGTGCAGGACGCCGTGAAGGGCGCGGCCATCAACGGTCACCGACATGGTGTCGAGGTCCTTGCCGTATACAACGGCCGGGACGAGGCCCTCACGACGCAGGCGGCGCGCCGGGCGGGTACCGCTTGTCTCGCGCTTGTCGGCGCGCAAGGTCACCTGCTCCATGATTTTCGAACTCCTCGGTAGGTTGGGTCGTCTCCACCGCACCGGCTCGCTAGGGCGCGACGGCGGTGCCCTGGTGGAGGGAGGCCATATTATGGGCCACAGCGGCCATAGGGGCAAAGAGGAGCCGCGTTTGCGCGCCAAATCCCAAGCTGCTGGAGGACCTGGGACCGTCCGGCTAGCCGTTGATGAAGCTGAATCGCACGGTTCGTTGCGGGTTGTCCGCGTTGGGGTCGACAACGACAATCGACTGCCACGTGCCCAACGTCATCTCCCCTCCGACCACGGGAACAACCGTTGAGGGAGCAATGACGCCGGGCAGCACGTGATCGGCGCCGTGCCCGGGCGAGCCGTGTTGATGGCGATAGCGGCCTTCGTCGCGGGGCATGAGACCATCGAGCAGATCCATGAAATCGCCGTCGCTTCCCGCCCCCGTCTCGATGATGGCGAGGCCTGCCGTGGCGTGAGGGACGAACACGGACAGCACTCCGTCGCCCTTGCCGGCGACAAACCGCGCCGCCTCTGCGGTGATGTCGAACACCCCGCGCTGTGATCCCGTTACAACTGTGATCGTGGTTGTTTCCATTGCCACTCCGTTCGGAAGGTGCAGGCCTACACCCGGACTCGGCGCGTGCGGAGAGCGCCGACTTCCTCGCCTTGGAGTCTCCGCGGCGCGGGTGCCCAACCGCACCAACACTATCGGGGAATCGACTCGAGGGGCGAATGAGCCGCACCGACGCAATGCCAGGGGCCGTCGGAATCACCATCGACAAGACCTTGTCCGCCGGCCACGACGGCGGAACCTCGTGCCCCGGCAGCGAGACCCTCACTGCACCCACGTCGTGTGAAGTCCGCTGCCCCGCGGGATCGGTCAGACGATCGAACCGGCCAACGACCGCCGCCATGCCCCAAGGCGCCGGCTGCGCTTGTAGGGGAAAACCTCGATGACTTCTCCAGACCGGACTCGATCCTGGATCCGGTGCCAGAAGCGCACGCCGAAGAGGTCTGAGTGGTAGTAGTCGAAGGCCTCGCGTAGCTCGCCGCGTATGCCGAGGAAACGCGTGAACTCTTCGGGAAAGATGTCGTTGTCGCCGACCCCAAACCAGGGGTCGGCCGCCATCTCGTCATCGGGTCGGTCCGTGGTCGGCATGTCGCGAAACTTGCATTCAGTCAGCGGGATGATCTCGTCGTAGTCGTAGAACACCACGCGGCCACTGCTGGTGACCCCGAAGTTCTTCAACAACATGTCACCGGGAAAGATGTTGGAAGCCGCGAGGTTCTTGATGGCGCGCCCGTAGTCGACGATGGCCGAACGGGCCTTGATCGCATTCGCTTCGCGCACGTAGATGTCGAGCGGGGTGACTCGCCGCTCAACATACACATGGTGGATCACGACATCGTCGCCGACGCTGACCGACTTCGTCGCCTCCGACTCGAGTTCGGCAAGGAGTTCCGGATCAAACCGATCCTTGGCGAAGCGCAGGTGTTCGAACTCGTGAGCGTCGATGAGTCGACCGGCGCGGTCATGCCGAAAGACCAACCGGTACTTGGACATGATCTGGCGTCTGGTGGTCTGTTTCGGGAACGGGAAGCGATCCTTGATGATCTTGAACACCACGTCGTAGCCCGGCATCGTGAAGACGATCATCACCATGCCCCGGATCCCGCGCGCCGGCACGAACTGCTCTACGCCCGAGTCGACGTGACGCATGAAGTCGCGGAACAGTTCGGTCTTGCCGTGCTTGTGATAGCCGATCGCCGTGTACATCTCGGCCGCTCGTTTCCCCGGCATGATGCCGCGCAGGTAGTCGACCAAGGCTCCGGGCCATGTGGTCGCCACCAGGAACGGCGACCTCGTGTAGCTGAACAGCACACTCAGGTCCTCCGGTTCTACCAGAGCGGCGCCGAGGCTGAGCCCGCGTGACGTGTGGTGGACGGCCAGCGCCAGCGGTACCCATTCGTCGCCGACGATGATGCGCCCGACGAGGTAGGCGCTTTGGCTTCGGTAGAACGGTGTACGAAGCAGCTCGATCCGGTCCGGCTCCTCGTTCAACCCTCGAATCTCGAGGCGCCGCAGCACTTCGGCCGCGGCGAGCCGCACGTCGCGGCGCAGATTCGACCAGGGCGCCTCCCAACCGACATCACGGAGGGCCGCAATGAAGAGATCCTCGAGATACCCGACCCGTTCGTAGCCGACCAAATCGGGCTCTCCCCCGACCGGCTCGGACGCAGCCACGAACTCGATGGCGGGGTCGACGCCCTCGGTGCGAAAGACTCTCCGCGTAACCGAATTAAAGAAGGTCTCGGCGATCTCACGATCCGGCCGTGCGCCGAAGAGCCCGGCGCAACCCATCCGCGCCGCCTCCCACGTGGCGTGGTAGAGCCCAGCACTGCCGGCCAGCGTCTCGGTGGCCGTGACCGCCTGATCGACCGAGTCAGCGTAGAGATCGAGTCGCTCGATGGTGTCCTCATGGAGACCGTGCCAATCGCGATGCTCGAAGCGGTCGCCGGCGCGCCGCGTGATCTTGGCGAACTGCGAGCTGTAGTGCCCGTAGGCCTGGTTGACTGCCGCGGCGACCCGATCGGCTAGCTGGGATCGGTCCACGATGCCCCGGTTCTCCGGCCTGGCAGCTGCGACCGACCCGGCCGCAACATCAGGTGTTCTCGCCCTGGAAGATCTCACTCACCGAAGCATCGGTGAAGATGGCATCGATGGCACCGGCCAGCAGCGAGCCAATCGAAAGAACGGTGAGCTTGTCGAAATCGGCCGCATCATCGGGGACCGGCAGTGTGTTTGAGATGACGACCTCGGTGATCGGAGCGTTCTTGAGCCGGTCAATCGCCGGAACCGACAACACGCCATGGGTTGCCACCAGCTTGACATCGAGCGCCCCACGGCTCGTCAGCAGTTCCGCGGCGGCAACGGCGGTACCGGCCGTGTCGATCATGTCGTCGACGATGACACAGTGTCGGCCCTGGACATCGCCAACGACCTCGAGGGCGGAAACCTCGTTGCGAATGTCGGTACGGCGCCGCTTGTGCACAAAAGCAACCTGGGCATCCAGGTGGCGGGCGTACTTGGCCGCAACCTTGACCCGGCCGGCGTCGGGCGACACGATCGTCGTCGGGCCTTCGAGTCCCCGCATGAGGTAGTCGACGAACACCGGCAGCGCGGTGAGGTGGTCGAAGGGAGCGTCGATGAACCCCTGGATCTGGCCGGTGTGGAGGTCGACCGAGACAATCCGGTCAGCGCCGGCGGCAACGAACAGGTCGCCCATCAAACGGGCTGAGATCGGTTCGCGAGGCCGGCCCTTCTTGTCCTGCCTGGCATATGCGTAGAACGGCACGACGGCAGTGATCCGCTTTGCCGAAGCCCGCTTGAGCGCATCGATCATGATGAGCTGTTCCATCACATTGAAGTTGACGGGGTCGGTGTGGCTCTGGATGACAAAGCAGTCTGCGCCCCGCACGCTCTCGTTGTACATGACGTAGATCTCGCCGTTGGCGAACACGGAGCGTTCTACATCGCCAAGATCGGTGCCGAGAATGTTGGCGACTTCTCTCGCCAAACCGGCGTTCGCCGAGCCCGAGAACACCATCAATCGCTTCCGGCTTGTGATCTCCATCAGTGCCGCTCCCGGTGTGCCGTGCCGCGCCACCGCGCAGCGTAGCGGGGAATCGGGGATCCGTCCCATCCAGTTTTGCTCCCCCGCTTCAGGGCGCTCACTCCGGGTCTGACCCGGTGCCCCGAGCCGCCAGCAGCTCCGAAACGGCGTCGAGTTCCGCGAGGGTGTTGACGCCGCGCGCCTCGTCGGGGTCGGGCAATACCACTGCGGCCACGGCGTGACCAGACGCCACGAGAATCCCGATGACGTCTGTCAGGTAGAGCTCGCCCTGATCGTTGTCGGGTCTCAGTTGCTCGAGGGCGGCAACGAGGTGCGCCGCTCTGAAGGCATACACCGAAGTGTTCATCTCGCGCACCGCGAGCTGCTCCGGGGTGGCATCACGAACCTCGACGATCCCAACGACGTGACCGTTACGGCGCAGCACCCGGCCGAAGGCGCTGTCCTCTTCGAGGATCACCGAGAGCAGGGTGGCTGCCGCCCCGGTCTGTTCGTGTACGAAGAGGACGCTGCGCAACGTTGCCGGCGTGATCAGCGGCATGTCTCCGAGCAGGACGAGAACAACATCGTCGGGAGAAACGTCCGCGGCACCAAGACCCACCTGGGTGGCGTGACCCGTCCCACGCTGCTCATGCTGGATGGCTGCCGAAACCCCGGCGGGGAGCACCTCGGCAACCGCCTCGGCCTGGTAGCCGATGACCGCAACCGTCTGGTCGACCGCGACGCCACCGAGGGAATCCAAGACCCAGACCAGCAACGGCCTTCCCGCCGCGGTGTGGAGCACCTTGGCCTGGTCGGATTTCATTCGTGTCCCCTTGCCCGCGGCAAGGATGATGGCGATGACACTCATGGTGGGAAGACGGCTCCAGGGTCTCGACGTGGGCAAAGATGCTGTGTTGGCTGGGGGGCCAGGACTCGAACCCGGACTGAGTGGACCAAAACCACTTGTGCTGCCACTTACACCACCCCCCATCGGATGGTCGCGGCAAAGGCCGGAGCCCAACCGCGCGGAGGGATTGTAGAAGACTGTTGTGGTGCTGCGGGTCGTCACTCATCGTCCACGAACTCCCAACCGCGGCCGACCGGTCCCGTCGCATGCAGGTCGCGGGCGCCAACCGGTGCGGCCCCCAAGGCGGCTGCCGCCTCCGCCTCGTCGACAAAGAAGGCAAACAACGTTGGCCCGCTGCCGGTGAGGATGACGGGTCTGCCCCATCGGCTCGCCAACTCGGCGCGCCACTCATCGATCTCGGGAGCCACCGCGACGGCGGCTGGGTACAGGTCGTTGCGCAGCGGGCCCATGCCCCGCAGGGCGGGCGGGAGGTCGTTGCCACCCGTCGGCGGACCCGTGGGGCCGTCGAGCCCATCCCACGCCGAGTACACCGCCGCGGTCGAAACCTCCACCGGCGGCACCACCAGCGCCAGGGCGTATCCGCCGGCAGGGTCGACCGGCTCGACCACCTCGCCGGTGCCGCTCACGTGCGCCAAACCGCCGGCCAGACAGAATGGAACGTCCGATCCGAGGGTCGCGGCCAAAGTGGCCTGCCCTTCGGGCCCGACCCCCCACAGGCGACCCGCCAGGGCAAGGGCTGCAGCCGCATCGGCACTGCCACCACCGAGCCCAGCGGCCACCGGTATCTCTTTGTCGAGGGTGAGCGCCATGGCGCCCTCGGCGGCACACAGACCACGAACGCCAACGGCGGCCCGCCACGCCAGGTTGTCCTCGCCGGCGATGGCCGGATGTCCCTCCGGGCCGCCGATCACGTCCTCAGCGGCCAACCTGAGCGTCAGACGGTCGGCCCACCCAATTGACTGGAACAGGCCGCTCACGGGATGGCGCTCCCCTCCGCCGGTACCGACATGGAGCGACAGATTGACTTTGGCGTAGGCCAGCGCTCGCATCAGGCCACCGCCTCGGCCAGTCGCAGGTAGTCGCCCGGAGCCAGTTCTTCGGCTCGCGCCGTCGGCTCGATCCCGGCGGCTTCCAGCACCGTCTCGGGGTCGACCAGAACCGGAACCAGCGACCGGCGCAGCATCTTGCGGCGCTGGTTGAACGCGGCGGAGGCCAACTCGATCGCCGCTTCAGTCCGGGGCGGCGCCGGCTTGCGTTCGAGCACTACGACGAGCGACTCGACGTCGGGTGCGGGGACAAAAACTTGGGGTGGGACCCGAAAACCAGCCTCAACGCGAGCATGGAGTTGCGCAACGACCGACGGCAACCCGTACGTCTTGGATCCGGGGCCGGCTGCCAAGCGATCACCGACCTCGCTCTGCACCATGACCACAAACCGCTCGATCCGAGGCACCGACCTCAGGAGGTCGAGAACGAGCGGCGTCCCCACGTTGTACGGCAGGTTGGAGACCAGCGTCCACGGGCCCTCATCCAGTTGGGCGGGAAGATCGACTCGGGTGACGTCCTCGAACCGCAGGTCGACATCGCAGCCCGCCAACGTTTCCTCCAACACGGGCCGCAATCCGGCATCAACTTCATAGGCCACAACGGTGGCACCCGTCGCCACCAACGCCCGAGTCAGGGTCCCGGTTCCGGCGCCGACCTCCAGGACCCGATCGTCGGAGCTCAACTCCGCCAACCGCACGATCCGCTCGACGATGTTGGGGTCGGCCAGGAAGTGCTGCCCGAGACGCTTGCGCGGCCGCAGCCCATGGCGATCGAGCAACGCCACGATCTCGACCCGACTCTGCGCCGGCCGACTCGATGCCGAGGTCACGCGGGACCGCCAAACACCCTGGTGGCGGACGCAGACGTCAGTGCGGCGACGTCGGCGACGTCACGGCCCCACACCTCGGCAAGCGTCTCACCGACTCGCACCACATTGGCCGGTTCGTTTGGCAGTCTGCGATTGGGCGGCGGGGTCAGGTAGGGCGTGTCGGTTTCGATCATGGTCCGCTCCGGTGGCGCCACTGCTGCGCCCCGCCGGACCGTATCCCCCGTCTCGTAGGTGACCGGTCCGGCGAACGAGAACGTCACACCAAGTTCGGCATATCGCCTGGTCCACTTTGGACCGCCGGTCCAGCAATGCAGCACGGCACGCTCGCCGAGATCGGCCGTCTCCAACTCGGCATGGATCTCCTTGAAGGCGTCCCGACAGTGGATGATGACCGGCTTGCCGAGGTCGGCACCAAGCCACAACTGGGCCCGAAACGCCTCGAGTTGAGGCTCGCGGGGTGACAGATTGCGGTAGAAATCCAATCCAACCTCGCCGATGGCGGCAGCATCAACCGCCAGAGCCGAAATGCGACCGCCCTCATCCCCCCAGCGCACCGCGTCGTGGGGGTGCAGGCCGGCCGACCACAACACCCGGTCGGGGTACTGATCGGCGAGATGTCGCGCACGGAGCGACGTCTCGAGGTCGATGCCCGGGGCCAGCACCCACTCCACCCCTGCCGCGGCGGCACGCTCGAGAAGCGACTCGGCGGGATCCTCAGCCATGAACAGGTGACAATGGCTATCGACCCAGCGGAGGGGGGCCATTGCCTACTCCTCGTCGTCGGGAAGCTCAGCCTTGCGGAACAGCGGGACGGCGGGGCCGAGAAGCGTCCCGGCAGGCACCGCCTCACGGACCCAGCGCGGGCCGGCGTCCGGCACCTCGAAACCCAGGGTCTCCAGAACCGTTCGTGACGTGAATGGCAGATATGGCGCGAGCGCCACCGCAAGTCCGCTGATGGCGTCGAGCGCCACCGCCAAGGTCGTACCCGTCCGGGCGAGATCGGTCTTCGCCGTCTTCCAGGGCTCCTGCTCGCTGAGGTAGACGTTCACCCCGGAGGCAGCCGCCATGGCCGTCGCCAATGCGGACCGCAGTTTCACCGCGGTGACCTGCTCGCCGACTTCAGCCAGCGTGGCGTCGATGCCGGCGACCAGTGCGGTGTCGGCCGCGGTGAGGTCGACGGCCTCGGGCACCACACCATCAAAGTAGCGGTGCGTCATCGAAACGACCCGATTGACGAGATTGCCCCAGGTCGAAACGAGTTCATCGTTGACCCGGCGCACCATCTCATCGTCCGACAGATCGGTGTCGTTCGTCTCTGGGAACGACGCCGCAATGGCGTAACGGAGCGCATCGGGCTCAAACCTGTCGATGTACCACTGCAGGGACCGGCCGACGCCGCGCGACTTCGAGGCCTTGCTCCCTCCGAAGGTGACGTATTGGTTGGCGGGGACGTCGGTCGGCAGGTTGAGGCCGCCGTGACCCATCAGGAGCGCCGGCCAGTACACAGCGTGGAATGGGATGTTGTCCTTGCCGACGAAGTAGTAGGTCTCCGCCTCGGGGTCCTCCCACCAGGCGCGCCACGCCTCCGGGTCCCCCTGCAACTCGGCCCACTCCTGCGGTGCCGAGTAGTAGCCCATCACCGCTTCCCACCAGACATAGATCGACTTCCCGGGACCGAGGTCATCCACCGGTAGCGGGATCCCCCAGTCGAGGTCGCGGGTGAAGGCACGGTCGTGGAGACCCTCCTCGACCATGCCGACGGCGAAGTTGAGCACATGGGGGCGCCACCCTTCGCGGGACCGCAGCCACTCGAGCATCGGTTCGTTGAAGGCGCTGAGTTTCCAGTAGTAGTGCTCGGTGTCGCGCAGTTCCGGCGCCTCCCCCGACAGCTTGCTGCGGGGCTCGAGGAGGTCGGCCGGATCAAGCGTCCGACCGCAGTTGTCGCACTGGTCGCCGCGGGCGTGCTCGAAGCCACAATGCGGACAGGTTCCTTCGATGTAGCGGTCCGGCAGGAAACGTTGCTGGGAGGGATCGAAAAACTGCCGCACCGTCTTGCGGTAGAGGTAGCCGTTTTCGAGAAGCTTCATGAAGAAGCCTTGGGTGACTCGCCGATGGTTGTCCGTGCCGGTAGTGGTAAAGAGGTCGAAGTCGATGCCGAGGTCACGCCAATGACCCAGAAATTCGGGGTGGTAGCGGTCGACGATCTCTTGCGGGGTGACCCCCTCCTCCTCAGCTTTCACCGTGATCGGGGTGCCGTGCACGTCGGAGCCCGAGACCATCAGGGTCTTGTCTCCGATTGCCCGGTGGTAGCGGGCAAATATGTCGGGCGGAAGGTAGGCGCCCGCGATATGGCCGAGATGCATCGAGCCTTGTGCATAGGGCCAGGCGACGGCGACCAGGATGTGTTTGGGTTGGTGAGCTTGAGAAGTCACGAGACGAGCGATGGTACCACCCGGGTAGCCGAGCCCCGCGTAGCCCTCGGCGTCACGCGCCCATTGGTGTGGGTACTATTGGAGCGTTACAGACAGACCGGCCTCTCGGGGGACAGGCCGCGCTCGCCCGAACCTGGAGGTACGCACGTGGACACCGGCATGGTCCGAAAGATCGACGACCTCGGTCGCATCGTGATTCCTGCGGAGACCCGCCGGATTCTCAACATTCACGAAGGCGACGAGCTGGCGATTGCGGTCGAGGGGGACCAAATCATCCTGCGCAAGCGCGAAGCCACCGTCGCCGTCGGGGAACATTTCTTCGAACTCGACCGCAACGCCGTCGCAGAGTGGGAGCGCAAGCTCACCACTGACGTTGGCAGCAAAGAGGCGGCCCAGATCGAAGCGGAGATCAGGCGCCGGCTCGGCCTTTGATCACCATTTCGTAGAGTTCACGCCGCGACACGCCCCGGAGGCCTGCGACTTTCCGCACGGCCTCCGATCGCGATACCCCAGCGGATTCGAGGTCGGCGACGGCTTCGAGCAAGTCGTCCGGCTCAGGCTCGGTTTCGACCGCCCCCGAGATGACCAGGGTGAACTCACCGCGAGGGGCGACCGTCTCGCTCCACCGCAGGGCCGCCTCGCCGAGCGTTCCGCGCCACACTTCCTCATGGAGTTTGGTGAGCTCTCGTGCCACCACGACGGTCCGGCCGGCCCCAAGGACATCGGCCAGGTCTCGCAAGTCGCGCGCCACCTTTCCCTTGGCGGCGAACAGGACCAAGGTACGCGCCTCGGTGGCGAGCGCTGCCAGCCGGGTGGAGCGCACGCCGCCCTTGCGGGGCAGAAACCCCTCGAAGACAAAGCGCTCGCTCGGCAGACCCGAGACGGCCAGCGCTGCTGTCACCGCGGACGGGCCGGGAACGACGGTAACGCCGGCACCCACCGTGACGGCGGCATGGACCGCACTCAACCCGGGATCTGAGATCGACGGCGTGCCGGCGTCGGTGAGGAGCACGACCGTGGCTCCTTCTGCCAAGTGGCCGGCCAGTTCGGATGACCGTGCCGCCTCATTGCCGGCGAAGTAGGAGCGCAAGGTCTGCTCGACGCCCAGGGCCTCGAGCAGCTTGGAGGAACGACGGGTGTCCTCGGCGTAGACGATGTCGGCTCCGGCGATGGCCTCTTTGAGCCGAGGAGGCGCGTCGCCGAGGTTCCCGATCGGCGTTGCGCACAGAATGAGGAGGCCCGGCATCGGGCGAGCTTAGGCTGGGTTCGCAGAGCGGACCCGTACCAGGCTGACGCGTTCTCCGACTGTCGGCGTCGGGTGACCCATCGGGAGTTCGAGAATCCAGCGGCACCGCAGCAAGGTGATGATGCGACTCGGAACCAGCACGCGCACGGCACGAACACATCCGTCGCCTCCGATGCCCACGACGGTGATTTCCTCCGCCATGCCAAAGCTGTGAACCGACCGTGCCCGCAGTAGGAGACACCGGCCGTTGGAGCGGGGACGGAGCCCGCGACGCCGGCGCCGAACCGTCGAGGCGACCGTGACAGGGCCACACCGCCACCCGGATGCGAGCACCAGAAGGCAGGGCCCAGTTGCTGATGCGGGCCCGGGTGGTACTCTCCCTCCCGCTATGACCAAGAAAAAGCGCCGCAAACTTCGCGCCCGCCGCTCCAAGGCAAACCACGGGCGCCGCCCCAACGCCGGCCGCGGCTGATCTCCCGTCGCTCTCATTCGGCGCATTCGTTCTGCCAGCTTTCGGTCTCTCTGGCGCGCCCCGTGGCTCATGGTGACACCGTATCGGTCGCCGACGTGGACCGGAAGACTCCCGCGATGGGCCTGCCCAGTCGCCGGTGTCAGGGAACGTCGGTTTGATCTCGAATCGCACGGCCGGTGCTCGTATCGGTCGCCGCGATGAACAGCACCCCGTCGTTGACCCGGTCGACCCACACATAGGGTGCACCCGAAGCGAATTCGATACCTCCGGCAGCTTCCACGCCGTCTCCCGCCCTCATCCGTTGTGTTGCAGCCAGCAGAAGGCCCTCAACCACCTCGATGGTGTTGTCCTCCGTATCACCCCGATATCGCAAGACAAAGGCAATATCGCTCTCATTCTCGAGCACTGAGAACGAGTCACCACCCCAACCGTCTGCCGTCTGGGTGGTGATTCCGGGAGTGAGCACACCGGTGAGCAACCGGATCATCCCCAACTCGCCCCAGGTGCCAGCGGCAGCTTCCTGGTAGTCCGGTAGGTCGACCGCAATTGGGTTCGTCTTGCGGGGAGCTTCGCCGCCCCGATACCGCTCGACGTGAATGACCTGCTCCGTGGACACTGGGAAGTCGATGTAGGCGCGGTCGATCGCGGCGAGACCCCCTCCTCGCACGAGCGCGGTCACGAACTCGAGTCCGGTGTCGTAGGGAAACACGGCTTCGGCGCCGACCCATGCCGGGGCGCCCTCTAGGGCCGCGGGCGCCGAGTCCAATGCCTCGAGGGCCGCATCGGATCGATCCTCACTGGAGAGGCCCTGGAGGTAGAGGAACTGAACGTAAGTGGCATCGCCCTCGACGAGGGCCCGGTAGGCATCGATGTGATCAAACGATCCCTCGGCGCTCAACTCGGCCAGCGTGCTCCCCGAACGAAAGTACTGCTCCGTCAACGCATGCACCAGCTCGTGGACCACCGTGCTGCGCTGGTATGGGGTCAGCTCGGCACTGTCACCGGCGACCAGAAGTTCGCCCGTCGCCTGGTCGAAATACACCACCGCAGCCCGTGCCATCTCCAGGAAGAGGTCCTCGCCGAGGTCATCGCCCGACCCAATCAGGCCCAGCATGCGGTAGAGCCGAAACGCAGTAGCCGGATCCATCTTGAAGAGATCTTCTTCGAGCAAGCCCTGCACCGTGACCGTGAACTCGTCCCTCGGCAAGAAACTCAACGTCGGCTCAACCACAAAACTCAGACCGCGGAGTTGCTCGGTGGTGACCAGCAACTCCGAAACCTCGGCCGTCATCCGATCGACGACCGTCTGATCCAGCCCGGGAGCCAAGGTCTCCACGGTGCTTGCCGGGATTGACGGCGGGGCCGTGGATGTAGCAACCGTCGTTGTCGTCGCCGCACCGCCGCTCCCGCTGCAAGCACCCGCCAACAGAGCGACGGCCAACACGAGATAGGCCGGCAAGCGCCGCTTGGGGATCGTCGAGTGTTTCACCGGCGAGAGGGTACCCAACAAGCCGCAAAACCAGATGCAGTTAGCCGGTCAGAGAGGCACCACCGCCAAGACGCGATGGTGCCCATTGTCTAGGTGGCTGATGAAAATGTCTGCGGGTTTGGGGTGGTGGGTGCTCGCGTTTGTGTGTCGGTTCGGGGAGAATCTG
>Ga0209567_10000633_pt1 | contig 19147 bp, 21 predicted proteins | sample COG_12_FD_184756 | JGI IMG/M metagenome (GOLD analysis project Ga0209567, IMG submission 184756) | Pelagic marine sediment microbial communities from the LTER site Helgoland, North Sea, for post-phytoplankton bloom and carbon turnover... | ecosystem: Environmental > Aquatic > Marine > Neritic...
GGCGTCGCGTAACCCCCTACCACGGACTCCCCGAGCCCGTAGTTAGCGTTGACTACGATCCGGTCGGTGCCGCTCATTGGGTCGACGGTGAAGCACACGCCTGCGGTGTCGGGTCGAAGAAGGACCTGCACCACGATGGCAATGCGATCCTCGGTGGCGCCCCGTTCCCTTCGATAGCAGACGGCCCGCTCGCTGAACGTCGAGCTCCACGAATGCTGGATAGCGCCCATGACGTTGGGTGTGGTCACACCGAGCGTCGTATCGTATTGCCCCGCGAAGCTGGCGCTGTCGGTGTCCTCAGCGATCGCCGACGAGCGTACTGCCCATAGCAGGCTCTCCTCCGCACCGATTTCGAAGTCGGCGAGCTTCCGCGACACCTCTTGCGCGAGCGAAGCGGGGAAGTCAGCCGTCAGGATGCTGTGCCGCAAGGCCTCCGCAAGCTCGGCGCTTCGTTCCGAGTCGGCCAAACGTAACTCGGAGCGGGCCGATCCCAGCCCTCGAGCCTCCAAGAACAGCGAGAACGCGTCGGTGGTGACCACGAAGCCATCCGGCACCGGCATGTCATCGCCGATCAGCGCGGCGAGCTCCGCGCCCTTGCCTCCGCACAGTGTGCGGGATCTGGCCTCGGGCGATCGCAAGTCCACGATGTTCATCGCAGCTGCTCCATGAACTCGACCATGCCGTCGGCCGTTCGGTCCCCCCAGCGGTAGCTCGCTCGAGCGGCCGTCACGAGAACGTCCTCATCCTCGGTCCTCGCGACTACTGGCAAGGGCGTGACGACCTCGGCGTCGAGGGCGACCTGGTAGCCGGACTTCGTCGTGAGCACGACCTCGACCGTGTCGGGCCAAAAAGAGCTAGTCGCGTGCGTGGTTGCGTACCGCCAGCTTTCGAGCGCTTCGGTCACACCGTCGTGAAGGACGAAGCCCCCTTGCACCCGCATTCCAAGCACGTCCACTTGGGTGGCGTTGAAGCACAGGTCCTCGCCGAACTGGCAAGACAGCCAACGCCAATTCGCTGGAGCTCGCATGTCGCGGACCCCCCAGGAGTGGTCACGTTCTCCGAGGCCGCGAATCGCAGTCGGCTTGCCATCGAGAGTCACCGTTCCTCGAACGGTGCCGGATTGCTCATAGTGATGCGCGTCCATCATTGCGGGGAGGGCAACGAGCGCGCGAAACGCTCTGCGCAGCGCGTGAAAAGCATTCCCCGAGCCAGCGCTCCGGACCAAATCCCCCATAGGACGCATGCGAATGCTTCGCTTGTCGTAGTCCAAGGCTACGTGCAGGGACGTGACCTCCAGCTCGAGCTTCAGGAGCCTCGTCGGCGCTTCGCGGTCGAGCGTGCGGCGTAGGTCTTCATTGGAGGCGGGCTCGTTGAAATGATGAATCGGCCCCTCATATGCGATCTGCCAGGTTCGAAACGGCTCCACACAACGAAGCTCGATTCCGCCCGCGGCGATGCGCGACCGGTCTTCATCGAGCGACTGCGACGTACGAACGAAACCCGTCGTGTGGTCGGGAAGATAGAGGCAGATGAAGCCGTCTTGGCCGCCCGCGCTCGGCGTCGCCCCAACTCGCGTCGCGCACGCCCATCCCCCATCCGTGTCGAAAAAGTTGAAGTAGAAGGACTCGTTCCAGTGCCGCTGCTTCGTGGGCGGGTGCCAATGCTCGTCCGTGGGTTCCAACATCGTCCGCACCACCTAGCGCTTGTAGACGAACTGGAGCGACACGGAACCGTTGACCGTCTTGTAGTCCCCTTCACACCCGACGCGGACGAAGCCACTGCACGCGTCCGGATCAGTGCTCGGTCCGACATGTGCGTTCGCAAACGCGGCTTGTAGTGCGAAGTCGACGGCAAAGCTCTTCCAGCTCGCGCCAAAACCGGTGCTGAATGAATGGCTCCAGCCCGGTGGTGGTGTCACAGGTTGCGCACCGGCGTCCGTCGTGGCCGATGAGCTCGGCACGTATCCGCCACGGACCGCGAAACGCCTGTTGATCTGGTAGTCGACACCGAAGCGCAGGCTAAAAGCGTTCTGCCAATAGAAAGGAATCTCGGCGACTCCGAGAGGCGTGCCTTCGAACGCTTCGAGGTACAGCGTTTGCTTCTCGTTGGACGCTTCATAGAAAAACACGTGGAGCTCGCCCGCGACCGTCAGTGAATCGTTGAGAAGGGAGAACGCGAGGCCGCCCGAGAGGACATGGGGCGTCGAGAACTCCGACTCGGCGGCCGAGCTTAGGTCGATGCCTTCGAGCGTGTGAAGGTCTCCACTGAGCTGAGTCGTCGCTTCCGTTCGGTACATCAACGATGTCGCGATCATCGACGTCGCCCGCCAGGTGAGACCGATGCGCCCGCCCGGCCATCCCGCGCCCCCAAGCGTTGCGGTTGTCGGCACGAGGCCGGGCCCAAACTCGGCCGGAATGGTCGCGCGCTGCCAAGCGAACGGAACCCGCAAGGTCACTCCGAGATCGAGGGACGAGAGGATCTCGATCCCGACCCCCACTGCAGCCTCACCGGACACGAACGTCACTTCGAAATCCCCTTCTTCGCCCGAGCCGTAGAGGTCCATCACATTCGAGTACTTCGCCCCGAAGACACCCAGTGCGTACGCCCCAAAGCCCAGGACCACACGGTCGGCGATCCGCACGGCGCCAAAGAGGCTTGGAATCGGTCCGAAGCCCAGGTCGGATTTGACTTCGCTATTTGGCCCGGCGAGCGGCGCTTGTGACACGGAGAATACCGGCGTGATGTTCACGCTCATGCCGCCGCGGTCGATGCCCGCCAAGTTGGCGGGGTTGATCGCCAATGCCGCTGGGCTGTCGAGGTACGCCATGCCCGTCGTGCCTGCGGCGATGCTCTTTGCATCGTAGGACGAAGGCTCGATGTTGGCGGACGCCCCGTTGCACACGAGGGTGATCAGGATCGCGCAGAGCCCAGGGAGTCCTTTGATCATTTTGGTCATTCGGCCTCCTCCTCCGAGCCCAGGCGTGCGAGCTCCGCTCTAGCGATTCGATCGACAAAGGCCAGCTCCGATTGAAAGAACTCCGGCTCGGGCACGACCGACCACAGCAATGCGCCCCCAAGCAAGGTCGCGAGAATCCCGGTGATGTTGGATTCGAAGTGCGCCTCGTCGGCCGTAGCGGGCAACAGGGCGCGCGCCGCCGACAAGAACGCACTTCGGTGTGTCGTGAAGATCGGACGCAGTGCGTCTCGCAAAGACTCGTCCGTCCGTGCGGCAACGTAGAGCTCGAGCGTCGCTTGCAGCCGTTCGGAGCGAAACAAGGACCACACCGCATGAAGCGCTTGGTCGATCGGTTCCGCCTGCGCCGCGAACTGCTGGGCCATGCGCGAAAACTCGCCGATCAGCTCGTCGAGAACGAGCTCTGTGGTGGCGGCCATCAACTCGCTCTTGGTGGCGAAGTGCTTGAAGAGCGTCCCATGTGCCACGCCCGCGCGCTCCGCGACCGCTGCCGTCGCCAGGCGGCTATACCCTCGCTCGGTCAGCAGCTGAGCGGCAGCCTCCAAGAGCTTCGATCGGGTCTGCGCCGCCCGCCGGCTCCGGCGAGAATCTCCCGGGGAAACCAAGTCCGCAGGCGCAGCCATGAAAGTGAGTATCTACTCACTCACTAGGAAAGTCTACCCTCGATCAGGCGGTGCAAATCACCGATGACCCGTGACCAAACAACCCCTGGTTCACGGTTACCCCGGCCTTCGCGCCCTCGACCTGCCGGCCCTCGGCCTGGCCACGGAGCTGCCAGGTGAGCTCGCACACCTGCGCGATAGCCTGTGCCGGTACTGCTTCACCGAAACACGACAGGCCGCCACTCGGATTGACCGGCACGCGGCCGCCGATGCTGGTGTCGCCATCTCGCAAGAGCTTCTCGGCGTCGCCGGGTGCGCACAAACCGATCTGTTCGTACCAATCGAGCTCGAGCGCTGTCGACAAATCGTAGACCTCGGCGAGGCTCATGTCCTCGGGGCCGAGGCCCGCTTCTTCGTAGGCGCCGTGCGCGATCGATTCTTTGAACCCAATCTCGGGCAGCTCGACGCCAGCCTTGGAGTCGGTCGCGAGGTTCGGCATCTCGATGATGTTGTTGGGATAGATCGGCGTCACCGTCGACACGGCGGCGATCTTCACCGGGTTGGTCGTGTGCTTCCGGGCGAAGTCCATGCTGCAGAGCACAACAGCGGCCGCGCCATCACTGGTTGCGCAGATGTCGAGCAGGTGTAGCGGGTCCGCGACCAACACCGAGCCGAGCACGTCCTCGAGCGCGACCTCTTTTCGGTATCGCGCGTTCGGATTGTGAAGGCCGTGCTTCGAGTTCTTCACCTTCACCGCGGCGAAATCCTGCGGGGTCGCGCCATACGCATCCATGCGACGGCGTGCATACAGCCCGAAATAGGTGGGGTTGGTGATCCCCTGAATGTGAAAGCGGAGCCAATCCGGATCATCCGGTCGCCGCCCGCCCACCGGTGCAAAGAAGCCCTTGGGCGCCGCATCGGCTCCTATCGCCAGCGCGACATCGCAGAGCCCCGCCAAGATGTGGGCCCGGGCAACGCTGATCGCCTGCGCGCCGGTCGCGCACGCGCCGTACGAGCTCGACACCTTTGCCCCGGACCAACCAAGCGCCTGCGCAAAGGTCGCGCCCGCCACGAAGCCCGGGTAGCCATTGCGGATCGTGTCGCCACCAGCCACCAGCTGAATGTCTTTCCACTCCAAGCCCGCATCCTTCAACGCGTCCTGTGCGGCTTTCACGCCATAGGTAACGAAGCTCTGCCCCCACTTGCCCCAGGGGTGCATGCCCACACCGAGAACCGCGACCTCTTTGGTCATGCGTCACCCCCGCCGCTGATCGGCTTCCAGTTCCAAGTGAAGTACACGTGCTCGTCGTCTTCGTAGAGCTCTCGGAGCACGAGCTCCATTGGCATGCCGGTTTTCAACGCGTCGACGCCGACGCCGTCGGCAACCTGGCCGAGGATCGTGATCCCTTCCTCCTCGAGCTCGACGGCAGCGATCGCAAAGGGCTCGAACGGTTCTTTGGCCACAAAGGGCGGAGGTGGCTTGTAGCTTGCGCTGGTGTACGACCACACCTTTCCCTTGCTGCTCAAGGGGACCTCTTCGAGATCGGCCCGGTCGCACGACGGGTTCCGGCAGAAGGTCCTTTCGGCCGGGAAAAAATAGGTCCCACACGCGCGGCATTGGGTTCCGAGCAAACGGGGATCGCGCGGGTCCATGGTGAAGAGGCCTTCGACGGCCGGAGCTTTGGTCTTTTCAGTCATCGTGAAACGTCCCATGAAATAGAACACGTTTCACTTCGTTTCAAGCCGACTCTGCGTATTGCGCTTTGGTTCGCTCCAGCAGGTCTGTCAGCTCCTCGCGGAGTGCTTCGAGGCTGTCGAGTGCGGCGCGCACGGTAGGGCGATGCAGGCCGTCGATTTCCTCGATCATCCTCTCGAGGCGCCTCGCGGCCGCGGTCGCCCGCCGAATCGTGTCGATCTGCTCGGCGCCTTCGGGCTTCGGGTGAAAGAGGGGGTTGAAGCGCTTTCGAAGCTCGGTCACCGGCGCGCCTTCTTCGAAGACCGCGTGTCGGAGCTCGTCAACCACTTCGCGATCGACCGCCGGTTCACGCTCGGCATCGTTGCCCGGGCTCTTCTGGAGGGCCTTGGCGAAATAGTCGACCGCGTCACACGTCGGAATGCGTTCGTTGAGCCCATCCCGTTTCAAGACCGAAGGCGCGTGCCGCTTGAGCGCAACGTACGACCCCGTGAGCTTGTCCGCCGTGGCCTGCTTGAGCTGAAGCTCGAGCGAGCAGTACCCGTAGAAGTCCTCGTACCCCCAGTCGAGGTACGATTCTCGATTACGGACTTCGACCAAAGCCTCCGCCATCATCACCCACGAGCGCTTGAAGTCGCGTGCGCGCCGCACGACGTGAACCCGAAGCTCGTCCGCCCCCTCTGCTTCGAGCGCCTCTGCCAGGTCGCCGAGCCTTTGATGCGTAGCCATCGGCGCTCTATACCACCGAAGTGCCGCCAACTACAGGGGATCGAGATGCCGCCCGCCGCGGCGCCGCCACCGCCATGGCCGCGACCGGGCTCGTCGGCGACGTGGCGCGCAAGCTTGCCGGGCCCGGAATCCGAGTGATGCCGGTCAAGGGCGCGCTGCTCCAGCACTGGCTCTACGACGACCCTAGCGAGCGCCCGTTGAGCGACGTCGATCTCCTCGTGCAGCCGGGCGATTTCAACAGGGCTGTCGAGCGCCTCGAGTCCGAGGGCTACCGGCGCGCCGCCGGGAGCGGCGTGGGCGCGATCGTGATGCAGACGCCGCTCGGGCTCGCCTTGGATCTTCATCCGCAGCTTTTCGATCGCGCGCGCTACCGTCTGCCGACGCACGACTTGTTCGCGAGGAGCTCCGAGGACCGGCTTCTGTACGGCGCCAGCGTGCGGCTTCCATCGCCCCTCGATGTATACGCGCATCTGATCGGCAAGTTCGGGAGCGACCACCTCGACGCGCGTTCGACATCACGCCTCCGAGAAATCGCCAAGATGGTGACCCACCTCGACGCCCCGCCCGAGATAGTGGCCCGGCATCTCGTGCACTGCGGCATGCGCCGGGTGTCGCGATACGTGCTTCCTTTGGTCCACCGCGTCACCGGCGACGCGTTCGCATTGCGCGTGCACGATGCCCTTCCGTCCGATCCGATCGGCCGAGGCGTCGTAGCAGCGGCGAATCTAGCCTTGGCCGAGGGTGCAGAACGCTACCGGCTGGGAGCCCTGGCCGCACACTTGCTCAATGACTCCGTCCCCCGCGGCATTCACTCCGGGGTTCGCGCTTCGATCCTGCGAGCCCGCCGCGGTTAGGAAGCGATCGGACCCAAGGGGCAGCTGCCCGGAGTGCCCTTGGCCGGCGGCGCGGGCAGGCAGGTCAACGCGACCGCCTCCAAAGGCTCGCGATAGACGATGCGCGGAGGCTCGTACGGCTCGCGTCCAGATGCGTCACCGGATGGCTCACTTTGGCTGCTGGTTTTCTTCGGTTCCACTTCGCCCCTCGCGCCTACACTACAGGAAGTCGGACCCGCGCGCGACCCGACGCAGCCATCCTTTGCGCAGCCGGTGGATAGATCGCAAGCGGGTCTCCCGAGTACGTGTGCGCCGCCCCCGGGCAAAAATTCGAAACCAAGCCCGCATCGCCGAAGGTTTCGATTTTGCGCCGGACCGCTCTGGTCGTCTCGCGAACCTCGTCGAGCGTGCGCGACCGAGTCCAGATCTCAGCCACGCGCTGGTCGTGTAAATTACCGACGGGCACGCGCCACTGCACGCACGGCAGAACCCTTCCATATGGATCGACGGCGATGCTATTGGAGCCCGCGCCGCAGTGTTTATCGGTACCCACCGACATCGCCTTTCGGTCCGGGGAGGGCGAGCGCAACTCGGTGATTACGGCGTCTCGCTTCGAGCGCGCTTCGAGGGCGCGTCCGTACCGCGCCTGACCTTCCGGGCTGGCTTCGATCCCGAGCGGGCCCTGGTCACCGTCGTCTTTGGGTTTCACTTCCGGGTCGATCTGAAACGGCACATCGAGCTCGTCGCATAGCGCCAACAGGCTTTCGATCTCGTGCTCGTTCCAGCGCGTCAGCACGCTGTTGGCTTTCACGCGTAGCCCGAGCGACTTCATCTCGCGGATGTTCCCGATGAGGCGCTCGAAGCTCCCCGCCACCCTTGTTTGCCTGTCGTGCGTTTCCGCGCTGGCGCCGTGAAGGCTCACCTCGACTAGAAACGGGTCCACCTCATCACGAACTCGGCGTGCCACGGCCCCTTTGACGGCATGACCGTTGGTCTTGAGCCGGATCACGAAGCCGAGATTCCGGGCGTGGCCAGCTATTTCGAAGAAGCGCGGGTGTGCAAGTGGCTCGCCACCGGTCAGCGAAAGGTTCAACACGCCGAGCGAAGCCAGGTCGTCGAGCAGCTCACGATACTGCGCGAGCGACAGCCGTTGCCCGCCGAGCGAAAGGTCGTTGTAGCAGAACGTGCAATCGAGGTTACACGCGTACGTGAGCTCGAGCAGAACCGACATCAACCGATTGTCGTTCCACGTGCGCTTGACCGTGTCCGAGTAACTCATGATCGAGTGATCGCGCCTGCGTCTAGGAGCGCGTCGAGAAGAGACGTGGCGTCGGTCCGTGCGCGTGCGTCGTCGACGGCGTAGCGCTCAGTGATGGCGGTGACTACCTCGTCGAGGCTGTGCTCGGCCTTCAGTTGCTCCACGATGAAAGCACCGATCTCGTTCACCACGAGCACTTCGCCGGCGTCTTGCAGGACGAAGATCCCTTCGTCATCCATCACGCGGAATCTCGCGTGCGGATCAACGCGGTAGTGTTGCGTGTGGGCTTCGGTACTCATGGTCCAATACGCTCCAGAAAGTGGTGTCCTTGGCAAACGAGAGAATACGAAGGGGGACACGTTCGACCAGCTGCGCGACGCGCGTTGTGAGCTCGTCGATGAGCAGGGGGTCGGCATTGACATATGGACACGACGCGACGATACGCGAGACCGCTTCGGCTTTCGAGCAGCCATGCACCAACGGCGCTGTACTGTGCCCCAGGCCGAGCAATCCGGTCAGCGGGTAGGGTGGGTGTGCCCTGGGCGCACCGCCAAAATCCCCCGCGAATGGCATGGCCCGAAGCTCAAAAGAACCGTTTGACGGCGTAACTGCGTTGAGCTCGTCGCTGAGGACGTCGAGCTCGAGCTCGTCGGCCAAGCCGCACAGGGTGGTCTTCCCCGCTCCGGACCGCCCGCAGAACAGAAACCCGCGCACGCCGTCCGTGAACGCGGCGCTGTGCAACACCAGCGCCCCCTCCGCGAAAAGCCGATAGCAGGCGACGATTCGAAAGAGATTCTCGAAGGCGCCCAAGAACCACTCGTCTGTGAGGCAGGTCTGCATTTGCGCCCGAAAGGGCGTGCGGTCGATATTGGCGGTGAAGCCAATGCCGGCGACCGCAATACTGTCATCGCCGTGCGCGACCGCGACCCGATACTCGGCCGGGCCGATCGGCCTAGGCATGAACCCCGCTGGATTGGGGACGTAGTGCACGTCGACCTGGACGTCGGACGTCGCATCGTCCCTGCACAACAGAACCCCAAATCGCGAACGGACCAGGTCCGCCTGCTCCGGGTTCAGTCCCGCGAACCGATAGCGGCGCCGGGCGAATTCGATGGTCAGGGCGCCCATCGGCCTCCCTCGATCAGTCGGTGAAGCAGCGCGCGCGCATACTTCCCGAGCGCGGTCACTCGATCCCGGACGGTAACCCCGCATTCCGCGCGCCCAACGACAGCCGTCACCAGCGCAGCCGGGTCTCGTCGGACCGCCTCATCAGCCTGTGTGAGCGCGACGACCCCGTGAACGCTCAGCGCGTACCCCAAGAATCGATGAGCGTTCCAATGGTCGCACCGGCGCACGACCACGACATCGCCAGGAAGATAGAAGCGTTGTCTGCGCACGGCCACGGACTCGCCGTTCACCAGGATCTGCATGCAATCGCCTCGAACCGTGAAATTCACGGATTCGCCGCGTCGAAGACCCACGTTCGCCAAGCTCGATCGCCCCCCTCGCATCTACGCGGCCAACCATACCAGAGAGGAAACCCCGGCACTCCTCAAACACCCAAAGGTGCGGGTCACAAACATGCGTAACTTCTCCACAATCGTGACCCAAAATACTTGTTGACAACCGTGTTCCCGAACCTTTACCGTAGGACTGTCGGCGGCTGATCAGCGACCCTCCGACAGGCCAAATCGAGATTCACACTCCTTGGGGGTACAACACAACGGGCGCTCGGGCGGGGTTCACACCTCGCCCGAGATTTTTTAAGCCGTCGAGTGGGCTTCCTGCGGTCTCGAGCCATTCGAAACGGCCCAAGCACGACGTCGCTACAGGCTCCGCTTCTTGCCGCGCAACCCTCGACGACTGCCTTTGGGCTTCTTCGGCCTATCGAACGAGCGACCGTCGCCACCGCGGTCGTAGCTCCCACCGCGGTCGTAATCGCCGCCGCCCTGGTCGCCTCCACCGAACCGGTCGGGTGGTGGTCCTCCGAAATCGCGCCGCTGGCGCGGAGGCCGAGGGCGGTCTTCCGCGATATCCAGGCGCAATTCGCGCCCACCGACTTCGCGCCCGTGGAACTTCTCCACCGCTTGGGCCGCGTGCTCTTCAGCTGCGAACCGAACGAATGCAAAGCCCCTGGGGCGGCCTGACTCGCGGTCCTTTGGAATGTGAACGTCAACCACCTCGCCGATCTCTCCGAAGAGCTCACGAAGCTCCTGGTCGGTCGTGGCAAAGTTGAGGTTCCCTACGAATATCTTACTTGAGATGACTTACTCCGTTCTCCGATGTGCTCATTTGGCACGTTTTTAGCCTGGGTCCAAGTAGGCGAGTGTAACCCAGATACCACTCGTTTGGCGACGTTCTCCCGCTCAGTAGTGCCAGGGGAACTTTCCGTAGTCTTGAGGGCGCTTTTCGAGGAAGGCATCGCGGCCCTCCTGGGCCTCTTCGGTACCGTAGGCCAACCGGGTCGCCTCTCCAGCGAAGATCTGCTGACCCACCAGGCCGTCGTCGATCATGTTGAACCCAAACTTGAGCATTCGCATGGCCGTGGGGCTCTTGGAGTTGACCTCCTTAGCCCAGGACAGCGCGAAGTCCTCGAGCTCGGCGTGGGGTACCACCGCATTGACCATCCCCATGTCGGCGCCCTCCTCGGCGCTGTAGTTGAGGCCCACGAAGAACACCTCCCGGGCCTTCTTCTGCCCCACCTGGCGCGCCAGAAGCGCAGAGCCATAGCCGCTGTCGAAGCTCGCGACATCGGGGTCGGTTTGCTTGAAGAGCGCGTGCTCTCTACTGGCGATCGTCATATCGCACACCACGTGCAGGCTGTGACCGCCCCCGACCGCCCAACCGGGAACGACGGCGATTACGACCTTCGGCATGAATCGGATCAATCGCTGCACCTCCAAGATGTGCAAGCGGCCAAGCTTTGCCGGGTCGATTTCTCCGGCCGACTCGGTTTCGTACTTGTATCCGTCCTTGCCGCGGATGCGCTGATCGCCACCTGAGCAAAACGCCCAGCCGCCATCCTTGGGTGAGGGCCCGTTGCCGGTCAGGAGCACGCAGCCGACGTCGGACGTTTGCCGAGCGTGGTCGAGTACCCGGTAGAGCTCGTCGACCGTGCCCGGTCGGAACGCGTTGCGCACCTCGGGCCGATTGAACGCGATGCGAACCGTGCCGTGGTCCTTGGCACGGTGGTAAGTGATGTCGTGCAGGTCGAAGCCCGGTACTTCGCTCCACTTGGACGCGTCGAAAATTTCGGAAACCATGTGCTTCTTACTCCGTGAACTCGTTCAGCACAGCGAGGATGATGCGCCCGAGGAGCGTCGCTACCTGCTCTCGCGTGAAGTCACCCTCGATCCAGTGCTGCAAGATCTCGCCCACGCCGCTCAGCATCATGTCGGCCAGTGCCTGTGCTACCGCATCGTCTACGCCGGTGAGCTCACGAAGCGGAAGGAGCCACGGCCTGACGAGTTGCCCCCGGAATTCCCTGCTGATTGCGGAGATCTCGGGGTCGGGGCCGACCAAACGAAGCAACTGCCAACCGCCCGAACCTTTAGCCTCGATCGTGTCACAGGCGGCGTCGATGAACGCGCGTGCGACCGAGGCGACGTCGGTTTCTTCTTCCGCCTCCATGATGTTCGGAGCGCGTTCCGCGAAGCCTTCGCGAAAATCTTCGAGCACGCCCTTGATCAACTCGTGTCGGTTTGGAAAAAACTTGTAGACCACCGGCCGGGTGACGCCTGCGGCGGCTGCGACATACGGAATGCGCACATTGTCGACGCCATCGGTGACGATGATGTCGGAGGTAACGCGCAGCAATTGTTGCTGACGATCCTCGGGGCTTAGTCTCGTACGTTCGCTTGGTCTATTCGATGAGGGCATGGGCTCACGAAAAAGGGTGGCCCCCACAAAGAAGCCACCCTGGTTGAGTTCAAACTCCGGACGGCTCAGTCTTGAGCCAGGTTCATCACCTGCTGAAGGCTCATGGCAAGGGTCATGTCGCCGTCGATTTTGATCTTGCCGGACATGAAGGCCTGCATGGGGTTGAGTGCGCCGTTGAGCATGCCGAGCCAGTCTTCGGAGGAAACCGTGATGGTCGCACCCGGGCTGTCGTGGGTGCCCTTGCTGACGAAGTCGCCGGTCTTGCCCTTCGTGAGGTCCATGTTCCACTCGCCGCCACCGTCGCCGGTGATGTTGAACTGGTAGATTGCGTTGGGGGCGGTGGCCGCGTCGTTGTTTTCGGCGGCTCTCTGCTCAAACTTCTCGAAGAACTCAGCTGCGGATTCCATTGATATTTGCCTCTCTTGTTGTGTCGACGGTCGTTTCCACCCGCTAGTGGGTGTGGCTCGCCGGAGAGGAGTTGTAACCGAAATCACCGCCGTATGCACCCCCGTATGAGCTAGAAAAACGCGGCGATTTCAGTCCTCCACGATAGAAAGGCCCCTAAACTTTGGGGTGGTCGGCGGCATCGAGACGGGGCGAGCCGGGCCCGTCAGTGGCACCCCTCGGTTTGAAACAAGCCGGAAACGCTCGACACATCCAGCGGAAACAGCCCGGATCTAGGCTCTCCCAACTTCAAAGGAGGAACCGGGGATGGACGCTCTCAATCAGGCCGATACCGCATGGCTCTTGGTGTCATGTGCGCTCGTGATGCTCATGACGCCGGGCTTGGCGCTCTTTTATGGCGGCATGGTGAACTCGCGGAATGTGCTTTCGTCGTTCATGCACAGCTTCATCGCGCTGGGCATCATTACCTTGCAGTGGGTGGTGATCGGCTATTCGCTCTCGTTCGGCGCAGACGCCGGCGGTGGGTTCATCGGTGGTTTCGAGTACGCCTTCTTGAACGGCGTGGGTCTCGAGCCCCAAGAGGGTTCCACGATCCCGCACATCCTGTTCATGGCATTCCAGATGATGTTCGCCATCATCACGCCGGCGCTGATCTCGGGCGCTATCGCCGAGCGCATGAAGTTCTCCGCGTACTTTCTTTTCATCATCCTGTGGGCAACGTTCGTCTACGATCCGATCTGTCATTGGGTGTGGGGGCCCGACGGCTGGCTCGGCGCTCGGGGGGCGCTCGACTTCGCCGGCGGCACCGTCGTTCACCTTTCGTCCGGTGTTGCGGCGCTGATCTGCGCTTTGGTCATCGGCCGGCGCAGTCGTCCGGGCCCGCCTCACAACTTGACGCTGACGCTGCTCGGCGCCGGCCTGCTCTGGTTTGGGTGGTTCGGGTTCAACGCGGGGAGCGCTCTGGCTTCGAACGAGAACGCGGCGCTTGCCTTGGTCAACACGCACCTCGCAGCCGCGGCCGCAGCCTTTGCCTGGGCCATGGTGGAATGGTTCAAGCAGGGTAAGCCCACCGCCCTCGGCGTAGCCTCCGGCTTGGTGGCCGGCTTGGTGTGCATCACACCGGCTGCCGGTTTCGTGGGCCCGACCTCGGCTGTCGTGATGGGTCTGGTCGCTGGTCCGATTTGTTACGGTGCGGTGATGCTCAAGGGCAGGGTCGGCTATGACGACGCGCTCGATGCGTTTGGCATCCACGGTGTTGGCGGCGCTCTTGGTGCGGTCTTGACCGGGGTGTTCGCTGCCGAGGTTTGGGGCGGCGCCCAGGGGCTCGTCGACGGCAATAGCGAGCTCGTCATCGAGAACATCATCGGCGTGCTTGCTGCTGCGGCCTACTCGATCGTGGTCACCTTCGTGATCCTGAAGGTCATCGACGTTACCGTCGGCCTCCGCGTCAGTAAAGACGAGGAAAGCGAGGGTCTCGATACCAACCTCCACGGCGAAGAGGGTTACCACATGGGTGGCGCGGGCGCGCTGACCGAGTAGCCGTGGGTCTAGGCCGCTTGGTAGCTAAGTGGTTCGCGAGAACGGAGGGGCCTCGTGCGCCTCTGCCCGAAGCGGAGGAGCGGGACTACTCGCTTTCGGAACTGGGCGACTACGACGGTTCCGATCCCGGCAAGCCGCTGCTCATCGGAATCCGCGGGCACGTGTACGACGTGACCCGCGGCCGGGACTTTTACGGCCCGGGCGGCCCCTACGGCATGTTCGCGGGAAAAGACTGCACCCGCGCGCTTGCGAAAGTGTCTTTCGATGACGAGCTCTTCACCGGGGACATCGAAGGGCTCGAACCGGAAGAGCTCGAGAAGCTCGAAGAATGGATCGAGATGTTCGAGGGGAAGTATAGGCGCGTCGGCCGGCTGCTCGAGTCGTAGGGCGCCGGCGTTATGGTGATAGTACCGGGGTCACTTGAAGTACCTGGCCACCGGAGCCACCGCCGTCGGTCGTGATGTACAGAAGCCCATCCGGTCCTTGTCTCGGCGAGCGGAGGCGTCCCCGGTCGTCGATCACGCGGAAATCGTCCGTCACTTCGCCGCCGGAAGTCACAAAATAGATGTGCAAGTGCATGGTTGCCAAGGCCGCCACGGCGAGCACTCCATCCCAGTCGCCCCATGCGTTTCCTTCGATGAAGGTCGCGCCCGATAGTGCGAGAGTCGACGAGCCACTAGACCAAGTCGCCTCGACCGCATTGGAGAACTTGTCGAGGTCGGTCATCGGGACCGATTCGGTATAGCCGGGCACTGGGTCCCACCCGAAGTTGCCCGCCACCAGCAGATTGACTTCATCGTCAACTCTTGGGCCGTGCTCAGCCGACACCCCGAGGTCGTCGTCAGAGCGGAACGCCATTCCTTGCACATTGCGATGACCTTTCGAGAACCAACGAAACCCGCCGAGATTGTCGGGCGCAGCTGCGCCATTTCGATCGATGCGTAGCACTTTGCCACCGAGCGAATCGTTGTCTTGGGGTGTAGTACCGATTGCAGCATCGCCAGTGCCCACCCACAGGTAGCCATCGGGACCAAAACGCGGCCGGCATCCGCTGTGCCTTCCCGAGCTGTAGGGCATACCGGTCACGATGTCGGTGCGATCGACCACACTGCCGCCATTTTGGGTCTCGAGCTTGAAGCGCACCAAGCGGACATCGGTGCCTGGACCTGCGTTGGAGCACATGCACACGTAGATGTAGCCGTTGGTGGAAAAAGCGGGGTCGACTTCGAGGCCCAGCATCCCGCCTTCACCGTTGGCCACCAGATCAGAGGGTTGATGGGTGAACGGCGGCGCGTCGACGCCGTTGAGATACACATTGAGTGGGCCCGGCCGCTCGGTAACCAGCACGGTCCCGTTCGGAAGCCACGCGATGTCCCACGGGTTGCTGAGACCTGGGATGAAGGTGGTGACGTCGAGGTCCGAGACCACGCTGCCGCCGTGGCCCCCATCTCCGGCTGTTCCTCCGGCCCCGCCCGCTCCCCCGGTGCCGGCGTCAGTGCCAGGGTCAGTGCCAGCGTCAGCGACAGTGCCAGCGCCGGTGCCAGCGTCGGTGCCAGTGCCAGCGTCAGCGCCGACGTCCCCGATGGTTGCGCTACCGCAGCCCCCCAGCAAAAGCAGGCAAGGGAAGAAGAAGCGTCGGTTCATGGGCCTGGGTTACTCCGGGCACCACGGAGGTTGCAAGCGCACATTCGGCCGACTCCGGCAAGACTGGTACGTTGGCCCAAATGGCGTCATGATAAGATGACATCATGCGGAGCGGAGTACTGGCACTGTTGCTGATCGCGCTGAGCGCGACCGGTTGTTACGAGACGGTCGCCATCGACATGGTCCCGGACGGTGGCCTCGGTAGCACTGACGCTGGGACCGACGCTGAGACTGTTACTGTCGTCGTCACCTTCGTTGGCCCTGACCCTGACCCTGACCCTGACCCTGACGCTGGCACTGACGCTGGCACTGACGCTGACGCTGGCACTGACGCTGACACTGACCCCGTAAAGTGACTTCGTCACCACGGGGCTTCGCGCTGGCACTGACGCTGTTCGCTGAGCTGCAGGGGCGGGCTGCAGGCTTGCGGATGTCGTATTGACCTCGGTTCAGCTGGGGCTCAGCATCTTTCGGTGGACAACGAGAAGATCATCAATGACGTGATGGGCGGCGGCCTGCGCGTTCTCAATCGGCTTGCGGACTCGCCGCTCGTCGAACGGTTCGGGTTGGAGGAGCGCGCACAAAAGCTGGTCTATGAAGGCGCAAAGCGCGCGGCTGAGACCGCGGCCAGAGCTGCCAGGCGGCTCGCGCCCAGACGCTCGAGCGATCGTCCGAGGCGCACGATGAAGTTCGACTTGAGCTTGAGCGAGGAGCAGCAGCTCATGCGAGACACGCTTCGGCGATTTGCCGATGAGGTGATGCAGCCCGCGGCCCGGGAAGCCGATGACCATTGCGCGCCCCCAGAGGACTTTCTCGCGACCTTCGGCGAGCTCGGGGCGATTCCGATGGCAGTGCCCGAGGTGATGGGTGGGGCGGCCGAGCGCGTGTCCGCGGTCTCCCAGATGCTCGTCGTAGAAGACCTCGCGAGAGGCGACATGGGTCTCGCATATGCGGCCCTCTCTCCGCTGTCTTTCGTCAACGCGCTCGTCCACTGGGGAGATGAACAACAGCAAGCGAGCTTGCTCCCTTCGTTCGTGGAGGGAGATACGATCGCGGCGGCGGTCGCCGTCGTCGAGCCTCATCCGTTTTTCGATGCAGGCGCCTTGCGAACCACGGCCAAAAGGCGCGGCTCGGACTACGTGCTCAGCGGAGAAAAGTCGATGGTGGCGCTGGCGGATCGAGCGAAGTGGTTTTTGGTTGCGGCCGAGATCCCCAAAGCAGGTCCTCGGTTCTTCTTGGTGGAGCGGGATTCGGCCGGCGTCGAAGTCATCGAGGAACCCACGATGGGATTACGGTCCGCGAGCCTCGGCCGCGTGAAGCTCGACAAGGTCCGCGTCGCTCGCGACTCGCTGCTTGGGGGCGAGGCGGCCGTCGGGGCCGAGGGCAAGGCGGCCTACGACGATGCGCTCAACCGTGCGCGCGTCGCCTGGGGTGCGATGGCGGTCGGAACATCCCAAGCGCTGTTGGATTATGCGATTCCGTACTGCAACGACCGGGTGGCCTTTGGAGAGCCGATTTCACATCGGCAAGCCGTGGCTTTCATGATCGCGGACATCGGCATCGAGCTCGAGTCGATGCGCATGCTCGTGTACCGCGCGGCCGGGCGAATCGACGCGGGCCTGAAATACCGACGCGAGGCTTACCTCGCGCGCACCCTCTGCTCCGAAAAAGCGATGCAAATCGGAACCAATGGCGTGCAGCTCCTCGGAGGCGCCGGTTTCATCAAAGACCACCCGATGGAGAGTTGGTATCGGCAGCTGCGTTCCATTGGCGTCATGGACGGCAACCTGCTGCTGTAGGGGATTCAGATGATCTATTTGGAAGTTCCCAAGAACCTCAAGCTCCTCGTAAACCAGGCGCACCAAGTCGCCAAGCATGTCTTTCGACCGATCTCCCGGAAGTACGACCGCGCGGAGCACGACTATCCGAAAGAGCTCGACATGCTTGCCGCGCTCATGGACGGGCTGAGCGAGGGTGGCGGGCAAAGTGGTGCCGGCATCGACGGGCTTCAGCGGGACGAAGGTTCCGAGCAGGGGGTCCGCAACGGCGGCAACATGTCTACGTGTCTAGGGATGACGGAGCTGTGTTGGGGCGACGTCGGTCTGGCGCTTTCCATTCCGCGCCAGGGCCTCGGTAACGCTGCGATCACGGCGGTCGCTGACGCCGAGCAGAAGAAGCGCTTCGAGGGCGTGTGGGCCGCAATGGCGATCACGGAACCAGGGGCGGGGTCGGATTCTGCCAACATCCGCACGACGGCTCGTCTCGACGGCGATGAGTGGGTGCTCGACGGAGAGAAAATCTACGTCACTGCAGGCAGTCGCGCAGACGCCGTGGTCGTTTGGGCAACGCTCGATCGAAATCTAGGGCGCTCCGCCATCAAATCGTTCGTCGTGCCGCACGGGACTCCTGGGATGGAGGTCGTTCGGCTCGACAAGAAGATGGGCATCCGCGCGTCGGACACGGCGAGCATCACCCTGACGGACTGCCGCATTCCCAAGGAAAACCTCCTGGGAACCTCCGACATCGAGGCGAAGAAGGGCTTCGGCGGTGTCATGCAGACGTTCGACAACACCCGGCCCGTCGTGGCTGCGATGGGGGTCGGTGTCGCGCGTGCGGCGCTCGAGCATACGCGGAAGCTCCTCGAGCAAGAGGGCATCAAAGTTCGCTACCGCGGGCCGCTTTTCACCAAGAGCGCCGTGGAGGCCGAGCTCATCCGTATGGAGGCGGAGTGGGAAGCCGGCCGACTGCTGATGCTCAAAGCGGCATGGATGGCGGACAACGGGATCCCGAACTCGATGGAGGCGTCGATGTCCAAGGCCAAGGCGGCTCGCGTCGCCAACCAGGTCACGCTGCGGTGCGTCGAGCTATGCGGCAGCCTCGGTTACTCCGAGGAAGAGCTCCTCGAGAAGTGGGCACGGGATTCCAAGATCATCGATATCTTCGAGGGTACCCAACAGATTCAACTGTTGATCATCGCGCGCAGACTGCTCGGAAAGCGGTCATCCGAGCTTCGCTAACGGAGGACAGTCATGGAGATCAACGGCATCGCGCACACGTTCGTCACGGTTGGTGACTTCGCACGATCCCGTGCTTTCTATAGCAAGCTGCTGCCTTTCCTTGGTTTGAAGAACGTCATGGACATTCCCGGAACCTACTATTGCGTCGGCGGTCGCACCGGCTTCGCCATCCGAGAAGCTCCAGAGGAGAATCGCAACGAGCGCTTCGACCAGAACCGAGTCGGCCTTCATCACATCTGCTTCCGAGCAAGAACCCGCGAAGACGTCGACGAGGCATACGAGTTCGTGAAGGAGCTTGGCGCCGAGATCATCCACGCCCCCGAGGAAGCAATCTGGGCCCCCGGGTACTACTCGATTCTATTCGAGGATCGGGATGGGATTCGGTTGGAGATCAACTTTGTGCCGGGTAAGGGGCTGCTGAAGTAGCCGGCCAGCGCCAGCGCCAGCGCCAGCGCCAGCGCCAGCGTCAGTGTCAGTGTCAGTGTCAGTGTCAGTGCCAGTGCCAGTGTCCTTGTGATGGGACTTGGTCATCGTGATCTCCTTTTTCGCGAGTGAGTGGGGTCGGGCTTCGCCC
>Ga0209567_10000637_pt1 | contig 19069 bp, 15 predicted proteins | sample COG_12_FD_184756 | JGI IMG/M metagenome (GOLD analysis project Ga0209567, IMG submission 184756) | Pelagic marine sediment microbial communities from the LTER site Helgoland, North Sea, for post-phytoplankton bloom and carbon turnover... | ecosystem: Environmental > Aquatic > Marine > Neritic...
GCTGCCAGCTGCGATCAGTCTCGTCGTAAAGAACGCGAGGTCTGTCAGCAGCAGTTGGGACAATGCGCTCGATTTTTCGGTTTTCCTGAAGCAGGATTTGTCGTTGGGGCAAGCCGAAGATGTCGCTCGTCTCATCGGTCAACGAGCCGATGTGGACACGGTCGAGCTTATTTCCGCGGACGACGCCCTCGCCGAGTTCAAACAACGATCGGGATTTGCGGAAGCGCTCGATCAGCTGTCCGATAACCCGCTGCCGCACACGCTCGTCGTGCGTCCGGGTCCTGGTAATACCAGCGCGTCTCTTGTTTTATTGCATGAGGAAATCACCAATCTGCCGGAAACCGAACACGTGCAGGTGGACACCGAATGGGTACGGCGATTCCACGCGATTCTGGATATCGTGAGACAAGCGATTGCGATCGGGGCTGCACTCCTTGGCGTGGCTATTATCGTCATCATCGGCAACACCATTCGGCTGGATATTGAAAATCGTCGCGATGAAATTGAAGTGACAAAGCTGATTGGTGCGACAAATGCCTTTGTTCGACGGCCCTTTCTGTGGACGGGCTTCTGGTATGGCTTGCTGGGCGGGTTGATGGCCCTGGCCCTGGTCTATGCCGGGCTGACTATGCTCGACGGGCCGGTCGCGCGCCTCTCCGGGCTCTACCAGAGCAACATCGCCATTGCGTCGCTCAGCCTGGCGGAGGGTGGCGCCATCATCGGGGTTGGCATTTTCCTGGGCCTGTCTGGCTCGTGGCTTACAGCCGCACGACACATGCGGCGTATCGAACCCCGCTAGCTATTTAACATAATAATTTGGCACTTTTCTCCCCTAAGCTTTTGTTTTTAAAAAAAATAACAATTTCTCGCGCCAGGAACTCTTAATGTTATTAGCACTCTAATATCGCGAGTGCTAAAATCATGCGCCATCACGGAGGTAGTAGATGACGAACGCTATTGCGAAATTCAACCACGATCTTGTACTGGCAGGACCGGTAGGCAGCCTGGACGCCTACATTCAGGCCGTCGGTTCGATCCCTGTTCTTTCGAAAGAAGACGAGCAGGCGATGGCCACCCGCTTCCGCGAGGATGAAGACCTCGAGGCCGCGCGTGACCTGGTCATGGCGCATTTGCGGTTTGTCGTTCACATCGCCAAGGGCTACACAGGCTACGGTCTGCCTCTGAACGATCTCATTCAGGAAGGCAACGTCGGTCTCATGAAGGCCGTGAAGCGCTTCGATCCAAATTATGACGTGCGCCTCGTGTCATTTGCCGTCCACTGGATTCGCGCGGAAATACACGAATTCGTTCTCAAGAACTGGCGCATCGTGAAAGTTGCGACGACCAAGGCGCAGCGCAAACTGTTTTTCAATCTTCGCAAAGCGAAGAAAAGTCTCGCCTGGTTGTCGGCAGACGAAACCGAGGCGGTCGCGAAAGACCTCGGCGTCAGCGCGAAAGAAGTCAACGAAATGGAGAAACGCCTGCATTCCCGCGATGCCATCTTCGACCCGGCGCCTGACGCAGACGACGATCGCAATTTTACACCGGCCGCTTATCTGCCGAGTCCGGATGCTGACCCGGCGACACTCGTCGAGACCGCGGACTGGAATTCGGACGCGAAGACCCGGATGGCATCGGCCCTCGAGATCCTCGACGACAGGAGTCGCCGCATCCTCGAGAAACGCTGGCTTACCGAGAACAAGATGACCCTTCACGAGCTGGCTGCGGAATACGGTATCTCGGCCGAGCGCATCCGGCAGCTCGAGGCGAACGCGATCAAGAAACTCAGGAACGCAATGGCCGTCTAGCCGACGCTAAACAAGCAATGACAAAGCCGCTCCATGAGCGGCTTTTTTGTCAGGCTCTCTGCCACGTCATTGATAATCCCGTCTGCGGTAACGGACATAGCCACCGTCTTCGATGCCCTGCGGATCGTGGTGCGTCCAATGCACAAGGCCGCCCAGGTCGTTCCACTCATACATGCCGCGGACCTGCACCCGATCACCCAGTCCCACGGGCACGCGCTTGGCGAGGTCGAGGTTGTGTGCAACCAGCAGCGTTGCCCGGTCGCCGATATCGATGATGAAACGCTGGTGGCGCGAACCGTCGTTGTCGTCCGACAGCAGGCGCGTCACGAAGCCCGTAAGCTCGATCCAGTCGCCTGTATCGCGTCTGTTGAATCGTTTCCTCAAACTACGCCCTTGTACATTCTTGTTATTCGCCCAGGGGTAGACATCTACAGAGTGACAAAAAAAAGCGCGACGCGCCATCTCTGGCGGTCGCGCTTGTCTTTCTTTCCGGGAAAATCAGCCGGAGGTTATCGGCACCATCGTGATCTCGACACGGCGGTTGGCCTGACGACCATTGGCCGAGCTATTGTCTGCAACCGGCCGTAACTCACCCATACCGACCGTTATCAGGCGGTCCTGTATGACGCCTTGCGACGTCAGGTAGCTCGAAACCGAGCTCGCGCGACGCTCGGACAGGCTCTGGTTGTAGGACTCGGAACCCGTACTATCCGTGTGGCCCGCAACCTCGACAACCGTCTTTTCATACTCACCGAGCACCTTGCCCACAGAACTCAGGACATCGAAAAACGCCGGGCTCAAATCCGAGCTGTTCGTCGCGAACGTCACGTTACCCGGCATGTTGAGTGTAATGTTGTCGCCGATTCGCGAGACACTGACACCCGTGCCTTCGAGTTCAGCCCGAAGCTCGGCTTCCTGCCGGTCCTGGTAGTGGCCAATCGCGCCACCGGCCAGGGCGCCGACGCCCGCACCGATCAGGGCATGCTGTCTGCGCTCGACGGCGTCGTCTCCCGAGATGAGGCCGGCAACGGCACCCGCCGCCGCACCGATCATCGCGCCTTTGGTGGCATTACTGGTTTTCTCTTCCCGCGTATACGGGTCCAGGGTTTTACAACCCGTCACAAAGACTGCAAATAAAGTCAATGCGACAATAATCTTCGGAGATCTTGTATTCATGATCCTGTCCTCCAGCTCCTGGTATATATGCGTGCATTGTAGTCACCGACTACCTGAACACAGACTTAATTGACATCAATGCTGTGCAGAATAATCACTTTTACGTTCAGGACTGTGGGCTACGTCACAGGTTAGGAAATGTGCGTGTAGAATAACGGGCTGTCCGGCGAGAATCTCAATGAGCGAAACCGACAACTGGCTCCTGCGATACGAGCAAAATCACGACAATCTCACCAACCCCTGGGTCTACTGGGCGGCCGTGCCGATGGTCGTGGTGGGCACTGTCGGACTCCTGTGGTACCTGCCTGTACCGGTCGAATTCTATGAAATCTCGCCCTTGCTCAACTGGGGCAGTGCCTTTCTGATGGCGACGACCGTTTATTACTTCATCATTTCCCTGTCGCTCGCGATCGGCATGCTGCCTTTCATGCTGGGCCTCGCCTCGCTGCAATTGTGGTTAACGGCATCCCCATACCCGGCGCTTGGCGTATCCACGGGTCTTCTGGTCGCGGGTACCGTCGGACTTTGGCTCGGCCGGCGAGGCACAGGCGGCGTTCGTGCGGTCCTGCAGGACCTGCAGCTGATGATGATCGGTCCGGCCTGGCTGCTGTCGGTCCTCTACCGACGTTTCGGCATCCCGTACTAGGATCCTGGACCAGTGTCACGGCAAGCCAGTTGGTCTAGAATCAACGCCCAACTATCCGCCAGGACGTAAGCCGTGAGTGCGCAAAATCTTGATCCACTCGACCTGTACGACGTTCGCTCAGAACTGTCCGAAGATGAAATCATGGTCAAGGACACCGTCGGACGGTTCGTCGACGACAGGGTGATTCCGTTAATGCGGGAAGCCTTCGAGCAGCACGTTTTTCCTCAAGAGTTGATCGGCGAAGTCGCTGAGTTGGGGCTGCTCGGCACTTCCATTGACGGCTACGATTGTGCCGGCCTGAACAGCGTCAGCTACGGCTTGATTTGCCAGGAACTCGAACGCGGCGACAGCGCTCTGCGGAGTTTCGTTTCGGTCCAGAGCAGCCTCGTGATGTTTCCGATTCATGCCTACGGGTCCGAGGAACAGAAGCAGCGCTGGTTGCCGGCGATGGCGCGTGGCGAAGCAATCGGCTGTTTCGGTCTGACTGAATCGCACGGCGGCTCCGATCCGGGCAACATGAAAACGCATGCAAGACGCGATGGCAACGACTGGATTTTGAACGGCGCCAAGATGTGGATCACCAATGCGACGATCGCCGACGCCGCTGTCGTCTGGGCCATGACCGATGAAGGCGTGAAGGGCTTCATCGTCGAGAAAGACATGCCCGGTTTCGAGACTCAGGAAATCGAGAACAAGTTTTCTCTACGAGCGTCCGTAACTGGCGCGCTGTTTTTCAACGATGTTCGCGTCCCCGCTGCCAACGTGCTGCCGGGCGTTTCGACTCTCAAGGGACCGCTAAGCTGTCTCACCCAGGCCCGCTACGGCATTACCTGGGGCGTCATCGGCGCCGCGCAGGCCTGTCTGGATGAGGTTCTCAAGTACTCTGAGGACCGGGTTCTCTTCAATCATCCCGTTTCTCACACACAGGCGATGCAGATTCGACTTGCGGATATGAGTCGTCGCATCACCACGGCACAGCTATTGTCATTGCGGCTGGGGCGCATCAAGGATAAAGGTCAGCTGAAGCCGACCCAGGTATCGCTCGCGAAGTGGAACAACTGTCGTGCCGCACTCGATATCGCGCGCGATGCACGGGATATTCTCGGCGGCGCGGGCATCAGTGCCGAATACGTTCCCATTCGTCACATGCTGAACCTGGAAAGCGTCATCACCTACGAAGGGACGGAAACGATTCACCAGCTCATCGTGGGCAAGGAACTGACAGGCGTAAACGCGTTCTGATGAGCGCCGTTTGAACTCGAACCTGCCGCAAAACCGCCACATGTGGCGCATTGCTGTGCCAATGATCCTGTCGAATGTGTCGGTACCGTTGCTGGGCATGGTCGACACGGGCGTCACCGGACACCTCGAAAGTTCCGTCTATCTCGGCGCTGTCGCCATCGGCGCCATGATATTCAGCTTCCTGTACACGGGCGTCAATTTCCTGCGCATGGGCACCACGGGCATCACTGCCCAGAGTTTCGGCGCGGACGATAACGATGGCTTGCGAGTCTCGCTCGGCCAGGCCCTGATTGTCGCGTTATTGATAGCATTTACGCTTGTTGCCTTACAGCTCCCGCTCGGGCAACTCGCAATGCACTTGCTCGGCCCTGACGCCGATACACAAGTATTCGCGCTGGAGTACTTTTCGATTCGAATCTGGAGCGCGCCGGGCACGCTCGCCAACTATGCGTTGATCGGCTGGTTTATCGGCCTGCAAAATGCACGCGTCCCCTTGCTTATATTCCTGACGATCAACATCACCAACATTGTTCTCGATCTCCTGTTCGTTCTTGTGCTGGGCATGAAAGTCGACGGTGTGGCTCTCGCTTCCGTCTTTGCCGAATATTCCGGGCTCCTGGTCGGCGGCGGGTTTGCGCTCGCTGCACTACGGAAACGTGCCGGACGCTGGCCAATCCCGAAGCTCATCAATTTCTCGGAGTACAGGGCGTTCTTCTCCGTAAATGCGAACCTGTTCATACGCACGATGGCGCTGATGTTCACGCTCGGCTTTGTCACGGCACAAGGGGCGCGTCTCGGCGGGCTCGTCCTGGCGGCCAACGCCGTGCTCATGAACTTCCAGAACCTGACGTCGTTCGGCCTCGACGGCCTGGCACACGCTGCGGAGGCGCTCGTTGGGAAGGCGGTTGGTCAAAAACGCCGTGACGCACTCGAGGAATCCGTTCGCCTCACGCTCAAGTGGTCGCTGATTTTTGCCGTGGGCTTTACCGTCGCGTACGTCGTTGCAGGCCCATCGATCATCCGTATATTGACCGACCTGCCTGACGTTCGTGAGGCGGCTGTCCGCTATCTTCCCTGGATGATCGCGTCGCCGCTGGTTTCCGTTTGGTGCTTTCTTTACGACGGCGTGTACGTTGGTGCCACGCGCGCCAAGGAAATGCGCAACATCATGATTGGCTCCACGCTTTTCGTCTTTCTTCCCGCCTGGTATTTCCTGCAGCCACTGGGTAACGATGGATTATGGCTCGCGTTCCTGCTGTTCATGGCCAGCCGTGGTGTCGGCATGCATATCGGTTACCGCAGGTCGGTTTTACCGATGTTGCCCTAGGCGAGCTACATGTTGCCAATGCTATGTGCGCCGTCGACCGGCAACGCCACCCCGTTGACGAATGACCCTGCGTCACTGGCCAACAGCATGAACGGCGCCGTGAGTTCATGTATCTCACCACTTCGTTGTGCCGGCGTCTGCTCCAGGTAACGCTGTCCTTTCTCGGTGGCGAAATACGGCGCATTGAGTTCGGTGACGAAGTAACCCGGGCAAAGGGCATTTACGCGAATGTTCTTGCGGCTCCATTCGAGCGCGAGGCTCCTGGTAAGTTGGATGACTGCCGCTTTTGATGCGGAATAGCTGCTCACGGCAAGCGCCACTCGCATGCCGAGAATCGATGCGGTGTTGACAATGCTGCCCGATTTGCCGGCGGCGATCATGCGTCTGCCTGCTTCTCTCGCCACCAGCCATGCGCCTTTGAGATTTGTGTCGAGTACCCAGTCCCAACTCTCCTGATCGATATCGACAGCCATGTTGGTATCGGCAACGCCCGCATTGTTGGCCAGAATGTCGACGACACCGTAAGCTTTCTCAGCCGCATCGAATGCGGTGACCACACTGTCAGCATTTGTCACGTCAAGTGGCACCGCGAGCGCCTCTCCGCCATCGGCCGAGATTTCTTGTGCGAGGGCTTCCAGCCGGTCCAGGCGGCGTGCGGTCACAACCACCCTGGCGCCATAACCGGCGAGCACCTTCGCGAAGTGGGCGCCAAATCCGCTGGACGCTCCTGTTACGAGCGCAACTTTTCCACTGACGTCAAACACGGACTTTGTCATGCGTATGTCTCCTGAAAGGCGCAGCTGTTGGGACGATCAACGCAATACGCGGCGACCCGCGTACACGTCGCTCTGCAACTCTCCGTCACTGATGGCGAGCTGGCCGCCCACCAATACATGAACGATACCGCTGGATGCCTGGTACGGGTCGGCATACGTTGCGTTGTCGATAACCGTTGCCGGATCGAACACCGTGATGTCTGCATCGGCACCAACTTTTATGCGCCCCTTCATCGCCATGCTTGGACTGTAGTCTTGCAGCATCTTCGCGGGCAGGTACGTCATCTTGGCGATCGCATCCTGCAAGCTCAATGAGCCTTTTTCCCTGACGTAACGTCCGAGCACGCGTGCGTTCGTGCCGATGCCAAAGGGCGCAACCTTCTGTTCGAGCGTGAAAATTGGGAACCCATCGGCGGCAACGATAACGTCCGGCGCATTCGTCGCCACACTCGTCCACTCTTCCTTATTGTAGTGGTGGATCACCGTGCCGCCGGGATACTTTTCGCGGTACTCATGCCACATCTCCTCGTTGAAGCGCTCGCCCGTCGCGGCCCACTCGACGTCCTCGTAAGTGATGTCGAAAATCGTCTGCCAGTCGCGACTGAAAACGGCAGCAGTAATCGAGGTCGATGCACCGTTATAGGGGAAAGACTCGGTCGTTATTTCTACACCCTCGTCACGCGCTTCGCCAATTAGCCGCAGAAACTCGTCGATGTTACTCATAGCGTTTGCCTGGATGTGGCAAACGTGAACACGCGCACCACTCGCTTTCGCGTACTGAATAATCTCTTTCAGTCCAGCCGGGTCGCCCGCGATTCCTCGACGAATATGCACAATGATCGGAGCCTTTCGCTCTGCTGCGATCTCGAAAACAGCCCGCATCTCGGCATCGTCGACAACCTCACTCATATAGTCCAGTAACATCCCGATACCGAGCCCGCCTTCGCCGAGACCAGCCTCGAGATGTTTTCGCAGCTCTTCGCGCTGATCGGGCGCAAGCGGCTCGCGAAACGCCGGACGCTCCAAACCGCGTACGTCGCCTTCCGTAATAGCGCTTGCGCGCATGTGGTCGGCACCCGAAGCGGAATCATCGGCCTCGAGAACAGCCGAGCGGGCCCATGCATGCCCGACCGAAGCACCGAAGTTGATGCGTGCGTTGCCGGCAACGGCGATCGGCGCGTGCGTTCCAAATTGTTTGACCGGATAAGCGCCTGCCTCGAGTTCGAGCGCTGTTGTCACGCCGTCTTTAAGCTCGAACTCCTGGCCGAGCGGCGTCCACGAGTGACTATGGAGATTGATGAACCCCGGAGCTACAACAAGACCGCTGGCATCGATCGTCATCGAGCCCCGCATTGGCTCGGTCGAGATCGCGGCTATGCTTCCCGCGACAATGCCGATGTTGCGAATGGCGTCCAGCCCGGACTCCGGATCAATGACCCGGCCGCCGTTGAACACGAGATCGTAGATGATAGTGTCGCCCGGCGTATCCTGCGTAGTGTCACCGCAGCCCGCGATGCAACAGCAGTATGCCAGAACGATGAGTGCGTATCTCACGATCAGGCTCCGTTCATGGACTGCGCACTGGCGCGCAGTACTTTTTTATCTATCTTGCCGACGGGCGTCAACGGTATCGCGTCGATCACGCGGACCACCTTCGGCACTTTGTAAGCCGCCATGTTGGCGCGACAGTATTCCTGAATTTCCTCAACAACGGCCTTGGCGTCCCCGTCTCTCGCGTCGGGTTTCAGTTCCACGTAGACGTTGACGACGTCATTACCCGGCCGCTTCTCATCCGGCGTCCCAACAACTGCCGACTCGGCGATGAAATCCAGATCCTTGAGCTTGTCTTCGACTTCGACCGAGAAAACCTTGTAACCGCCGACAATCAGCATGTCCTTGGCGCGGTCGCAAAGAAAAATGTAACCCTCGTCGTCCATGTAACCGACGTCACCCGTATACATCCATGTCTTGCCTCGCCACTCGCGCAGCGCCTTCGCCGTTTCGTCGGGGAGATTCCGGTAGCCCTTCATAACATGTGGTCCGGAGGTAATGATCTCCCCTGCTTCGCCAAACGGCATCTCTTTGGCGCCCGACTCCAGATCCACGATTCGCGTATCGGCGCCCGGCACCGGGATGCCGATGGACCCCGCTTTACTGCGCTTGTGCGGACTGCAGACGTGGACGGGGCCCGTCTCGGTCATACCGAAGAGGTCGCTTAGTTTGTTTGCGCCGATAACCGCTTCGATGCCCTCACGATCCGTTGCTGTCAACGGTGCGGCACCCGTAATTGCGACCTTCAGATTCGAGAAGTCGATATCTCCGAATAACGGATGGCCCAGCAACATCTGGTAGAGCGTGGGAACGGCCGCCAGCCGTGTCGGCGGAAAACGTGTCATCTGCTTGCAGAAAAACTCGATGTCGCGCGGATCGGGAATCAGCAACGCCCGAGCGCCGTGCCGAATTGCTGATACCGTTACGCCCAGACCGGCCACATGGAACATCGGGAATGCCGTCGCCAGTACTTCCTTGCCGATATCCCAGGGCTCGTAGGCCGAAGTCTGGCAAATGTTGTACATCAGGTTTCTGACCGAGATCTCTGCGCCTTTCGGCGCGCCCGTAGTGCCGCCCGTGTACTGAATCATCCACGTGTCGTTCCAGTCGGCAGGACAGGCCTCGAACGCGGTCGACGCCGTATTGACGGCGGACAGGTAACTCGAGCAGTTCACTCCCGCCAGATCAGGGATCGCGACCTCAGTTGGTGCGAGGTAGTCCGCTGCACCAGCAACGATGACATTCTCAAGGCACGCCGGGATACCCGGTAGCTTTGTCAACACGGAACTCGCAAGGGCATCGAACGAGATCAACGTCGTAATGCCGGCATCCTCGATCTGGTGAACAACCTCGCCGGGCATCAATAGCGGACTGACGCCTGAGCCAGCGCAGCCGAGTTTCGATATCGCTGCCAGCGCTATCGGGTACTGCGGGATATTCGGCATGTGAAGGCCGACAACATCGCCTTTCGATACACCAAGCGAGGTCAGGGCGCTTGCAAGCTGATTCGACATCTCGTCGAGCTCGCGGTAGCTGATCTCGCGACCGATATATTGCAGTGCCGTATTGTCGGCGAGCGACTTGCCGTGCTCGGCAACCCACGAGCCAAGCGTGCGATCATCGAGAGGAGGGGCTTCGATACCCAGTTCGTCATAGACGCCTTGCCACGGAGGATTGTCGTTGTTTGTCACTTTTTACTGGCCTCCCTTGTTGTTTCTGCGGTCGCGGTCAACATGAATCGTACGTTGTCAGCTGTGCCAGCGGCCCGCAGCCGGAACCCGGGTTCGACAAAAATCGGAATCGCAGTATAATCTAATTATGCAAGTGACTGTGACAAACCAATAGGAAATTTTCCAGCGAGTACCTGACTATGAAGATCGAATCCGACCCCGACTATCCGGAACAATTGGCATCCGGCAGCACGGTCTTACAGGATGGCAATGCGATTTACGAAGAGCGGTCGGCCTCGAACATCGAGAACTTTGTCGGCACGACTCGTGTCCCTGTCGGCCTGGCCGGCCCCGTCGTCATCCATGGCGACCAGGCAAAGGGCACCTTTTACATACCGATGGCCACGACGGAGGGTACGCTCGTGGCATCGACCTCGCGCGGCATGAAAGTCATGAACGAATGCGGAGGGGTGCGCGTCAAAGTCGTGCGTAATGGCGGCATTCAACGGGCACCCGTATTCGAGTTCGACACGATCGATGACGCCTTAGAGTTCACTCAGTCGATCAACGACGACTGGTCGTGGCTCGTCCCGATCATGGAGTCGACAACATCGCATGGCAAAGTCATCGATATCCATGCCTGGCAGCTCGGCCGGATAGTGTGCGTTCGCATGACCATGGATCCGGGCGATGCATCGGGCCAGAATATGGTCAGCATCTCGGGACAACGCGGTACCGAGGCAATACTCAAGCGATATCCGAGCATCGTGCACTCCCGTATGGGCGGTGGCATAAGCGGCGAAAAAGTGCCATCGAGTATCGGTACCTTGCTTGGCAGGGGCAAAACCGTGACCGCGAGCATCACAATCGATGGCGACGTGATGCGGCGCATTACACGCGCCGATATTGCCGAGATCCCGCGACACCAGCAGAACGTTTCCAATTTTGCAATGTTGGCTAGCAGCCAGGCCTCTCACAACAGTCTCGCCAACACTCTTGTGGCTATGTACATCGCATGCGGGCAGGACGTTGCGGCGGCGGTCGAGAGTCGCTGGGCCTACAACCATCTCGAGCACGACGCCGAAAAAGGCACGCTTCGATGGGACCTGCACATACCCACTATCACGGCCGGCACGGTCGGCGGCGGCACCGGGCTGCCCACACAGCGGGAATGCCTCGAACTGATCGATTGCTATGGGGCGGGCAAGGTCGATAAGTTTGTCGAACTCTGCGCCGTTGCTGCGCTTGCCAACGAGATATCTTTCTGGGGTGCGCTGTGCGCCAGCGAATGGATCGACGCGCACGCCAGCCTGAAATCCCGATAATTACCAGTCAGTTCTTCGTGAATGTCAAAATCAACGATACATAGCTATCCTGATACGAATGCCATTCGTGAACTTCCGGCATTGGCCAGCCAGGTGATTCCCGAGCGGTGGGAAGATCAGAACGGTCACATCAACGTGAGTTTCTACATGGCAATTTACAACGACAGTGGCTGGCCCATGTTGGATCTGATCGGGATCGACGAGCGGTATTTCAGCGAGAGAAAGATGGGGCTTGTCGACCTCGACAACCACATTCGCTACCTGAAAGAATTGCATGTCGGTGACCAGGTTACGGCGTACGGTCGATTTTTCGCGCAAGACGAGAAACGAATTCAAGGCATTGTGTTCGTTGTGAACGATGACAAGGACGAGTTGGCGAGCACGATCGAGTTCCTGTCGATCAATATCGACCTTCGGGAGCGAAGATCAGCCGGTATTCCTGACGACGTCGCAGCGCGACTGAAGGCAATTATCAAAGAACATCAAAAGCTCGGCTGGACGGTACCAACCTGCATGTCGATTCCAAAGAGCACGAAGTCGTCAGGCTGATATGTCGTCGAATGCGAGTCGCGCCGATTTGGCGGCGCCCATGGAGCCATCGTAGCCGGAGGGGCACGCCGCGTCTCCGACGTTGTAGAGATTGCCTATCGGCGTCCGATGTCCGACGTGTTTGTCGGGCACGGTCCTGAATCCCGGCCATTTACCTCGATAGCAGGTCTTGGTAAGGACCGTGCAGCGGTTTTCGAAGTCCGGGAAGATCTCGCCCAGATCCTTCATGACTTCTTCGAATTCCTTCTTGATGTCACCTGGTTTCAGACTGTCCTTCGGCGCGGCACCCACCGTGTATAAATGCTTGCCTGGCGGCGCGATACCCTCGGCTTCCAGGGAGGGCACATCGATCATGTTGACGCGCCGGCTGCAGCCGACACTGATCGCGGAATAATCCATCAGGAGTTCATCGCTCGCAAAGTGCAGCCACATGATGGCTGTCGGCGTCATGTCACGGTTGATACGCTGGACATACTCCGGGTCCAGACAATCCTCGGGAAGCAATTGCACGGTGCCGGCGGGCCCGATGTTGCTGACCACCACCGGTGTCGCGACATCCGTGGATTGGCGCTCCTTGCGAATACGTACGCCGCTCACCCGGCCTTCGCTTACGTGAATACGCTCAACCGTCGCGCCGGTCCAAACCTCGCCCCCGGTGTCCCGGATCAGATCGGCCATGCGGTTCCACAGGGCAATGCTGCCGCCTTCGATAAAGCCGAATGTCAACGGCGCGATGACTTTGATCATGCGGAAATACTGGGCCGCCGGTAATTCATAACTGTTGACGGTCAGCAGGGAAGATATCGTCGCCTGGAAGATGCCGTGAATACGCGGGTTTTCCGTGTACTGATTTAGCCAGTCCCGAAAGCTGATGTTCTCGGGCGGCAATTCCTCCTTCATCGCCCTGTTCAACGCATCGATCACGCGACGGACTTCCTGCTCATCGGTCGCAACCTGGCGAATAATGGTTCTCGTGGCACCCTTGCTGAGGTCATACACCTCGCCGTCGAGCCACATGCCCACGCGCGTGCTCGGCTTCACTCCGGAAGGAACGCCGACAGCCTCGCACACCCGTTCCATGTCCCGCCCGACCGGTACCGCCAAGCCACCGGTCGCGCACTTGTAGCCATCATGGTCGACCGTCGAAAAGCGACCGCCCAGGTAACGGCGCTTTTCCGCCAGCAGCACGCGTTGGCCGGCATGGGCCAGCAGGGCTGCGGCGCACATTCCCCCGACGCCGGAGCCAATTACGACCGCATCAGGATTCTTCGTCATTGCAGCAGATTAGAGAGGGGCCGACGATGTCGGCCCCCTTGTTCTTCGTAGTATCTTTTCGTGCAACCGGAGCCTCGAAATCACTCCCAGCGGTGATTGAAACTGACGCCGTAGGTCCTTGGCGGAGCCCAGATTCTCGATGCGCCACCGAAAGTGCCCGAGATCCCGTGAGTTGCGTAGAGTTCATCACTCAGGTTCTTGCCCCAGGCAATCAGATCCCATCTGTCGCTCGCGGACGTGAATGTCACCGCCGCGTCGAACACGGTGACGTCCGGCTCATCTTGCCTGGGGTCGTTGCTGGGCTCGAAGTTGAATTCATCGGTATACGACCCTGACGCATTGAACCCCAGCGTCGCCCCGTCATCCAACAGTACCGTATAATCCGCGGTCAACGTCCAGGTGAGCTCGGGAGTACGTGGCAAGTCGTTGCCCGTAAAATCATCGGCCCCGGCAACGTAGCTATCGTATTGGCCGTCCATGGTGGCAACGCCGCCCGAAACCCTGAAGTTCTCCGTGATTGCGGCCGCGAAATCGACTTCGAATCCATCGACGCTGGCAGTCGCGTTGGCGGCCACGAGCACATTGTTCTGCAGGAACCACACTTGCAGATCATCATAGTCCAGATCGAAATAGGCGAAATTGAAACGCAGACGGTCGTCAAGCCACTGCGTCTTGCCGCCTATTTCAATATTGGTCGCGTTTTCCGGATCGAGTGGCGTACTCGCGGAAACCGGATCTCCCACCTGCTGATTGAATGCGCCGCTCTTGAAGCCTTCCGAATAGGTCACATACAGCATAGCGTCGTCGGCGGCCTGCCACTCAACCGTGGCCCGCACCGTCGTGTCATCCCACGTCTCGGACGCAGAGACCGAGTACGGGGCGCCGATGAGCGGTACACCTGTCGGCGGAATGCCGTCGAGGTTGTCGATGGCCTCGTTAGATACGTCCTTGTCATCCTCGGTATAGCGGGCGCCCAGCGTCAATGCCAACGTGTCCGTCGCGTTCCAGGTCAACTGGCCGAACGCCGCGGTACTCGTCGTGCCGGCTGACTGGTTGAAGGTCACGTCGCCGGGGCTCAAGCCAGCAAACGGCGTAATGTCTTCCCAGTAGGTGAAAAAGCTTTCTGTACGGTCCACATCTTCATCGAGGTAAAAAAGTCCGACCACCCATTTCAGATTGTCCCCTTCGGAGGCAAGCCGGAATTCCTGTGAGAACTGGTCGGAATCCTGGTCTGCCCAGTCATCGACTTCGTAAATCCCAAGGCCGCCCTCCAGCGAGGAGCGCAGCGGAACCAGGGCCTGGAACCATGACATATCGCTGTCGCGGTAGGCCGTGATCGAGGTCAGCGTTGCCCAATCCAGGTCCGCATCGACGCGGGCAAGGAAACCCGTCAACTCCTTTTTGCCATACGCGGAATCATCGAACGACGACTCGCGGTCTCCCACGGTCTGGTTGGCCGCTTCCTGACGAGCAAGCAACGGGGGGATCTGTGATAAGCCCGTCAGCCCCGGGACATCCAGGTTGATCAGGCGGCGATTGGCACCGGCACGATCTATGTCCGTGTAGTCGAAACCCAGCAAGATATCGATACGGTCTGTCGGCGTGATCAGCAACTGGCCGCGTACGCTCGTCGTATCGTCGTCTTCGAGTTCCTGCCCCGTTGTTATGTTGTTCGCGTAGCCGTCCCGAGTCTGCCAGTTGACCACGAGCTTCCCAGCCACGTTGTCCGAAATAGACCCATTGACGTAGGCACCAACCTTGTACAGGCTGTCGCTGCCGACGGTCGCACCGGCTTTGGCCTCGAACTCCTGTTGCGGTTTCCTGGTGAACACGTTGATGGCACCGCCTGCGGCGTTCTTGCCGTACAGCGTGCCTTGCGGACCCCGGAGTATCTCGATTCGCTCGATGTCATACAGGTCCATCGCGGCGCCACCTGGCCTGCCCAGGTAGACATCGTCGAGGAAAACCGCGACAGCGGGGTCGGAAGCGCCCGAGTCATTGGTAGTGCCGATGCCACGGATGTAAATCTGCGGTTCGGCGAGATTGAACTCCGTGTACTTGAAGTTCGGTGTCTTGTGGGCAATATCGTTGAGGCCGGTTATTCCTCCCGGTTTGACGTCCTCTCCACTGATCGCGACGACCGACATCGGCACATCCTGCAATCTCTCGGCGCGTCGTTCGGCCGTCACAGTGATCTCTTCGAGAACGGCTCCGGCGCTCCCCTGTGCGAGCGCGCTTAGCGGCACACCCAACGAAAGGACTACTACGGCATGAATTACGTGACGGATTCCCAACTGAGTGCAGCTCGAATTGTTCATTATCATTAACCCCCTGTGAGTCTTTATCCGGGCGCTATAACAACGGTCATGCTTCGCGGCCAGCCTGATTCAGGCTGTGAGATGGCCGATACGCCGGGTGGCTTTCATAGCCAGACTTATTACTTTCATAAAAAGACCTTCTCGGCAGCTTACTATTTGAGCGAATGGTTTTCAATCCCGCGGAATGGCCGCCGAGGGCGGTGCAATGATCCCACGCTCGCGTTGTTGACGGCATTAGTATTGATCACAACCATGCTCTGCGGTCGGTCGTGTTTGGCAATAGCCGTTCGCGCCGCATCAACGGACCGCCAGCTGCAACCAGTCCCTGAGAAACCCATTGACCTCCGCCGGTCTTTCCAGTGGCAGCAGATGCCCGGAGTCTTCGAGAACCTGCAGCGACGCGCCACGGATATTGTCGGCAATAAAGCGGTTGCCGCTGACTGGCGTCACCGGGTCCTCCTGCCCACAGAGGACTCGTACGGGGCAATGGATCGAGTCGAGTTGCTTCCGGCAGTCCAGCCGCATCATTGTGGCGCGTTGCTGGCGGCAGAACTCCTCAACACCAAGTTCTTGCCCCATGATCGTCAGGATTTCCCACGTATGTTCAGCGTGTGGCCCACCTCGGAACACGACGAAATTTCCGATGTCTTCGAGCACTGCATCGTAATCCTGCAGTGCTTTACCGATCAGGAATTCACGCTGCTGGATCGCCTGTTCGGAATCGGCGTACGGTGACGAACTGATAAACGCCAGTCGATCGATTCTCTCGCGTGCGTGACCGAAAATGTTCATCGCGATATAGCCACCGAGCGAAAAGCCAACGAGTGAAAAAAAACCTTCCGGTACTTGTAGCAACACACGGTCAGCCATTTCGACGATCGATTCTGCCCCGGCATAATCGCCAACGATGACCTCGTAATCGTCAGACAGTTCATCGACCTGCGCCGACCATAACCGGGCATTATTGCCCATGCCGGGAATCAGGACGACGACGGGTTTTTGATCTGTAGTCACTTGATGTCAGCATCCTGATAATCACGAAATGTAGCCCTGGCTCGCGACAAGATGAAACCGGACAACGGCAGAAAAACGAGCGCCATTACCAGTAGTGAGTAACCCACTGCACCTTCGTCCCTGAAACCGTAGTCCGTGATCAGCCCAACGATCATCGGCCCGGTACCGAGCCCGATGATGTTGATGAAGAACAGGTATATCGCGATGACCTGGCCACGAAACTGGTTCGGCGTCACTTCATGCAATGCAGCCGGCGCGACGCCAAACGGCAGGCTGATCAGAAACTGCGTTATTCCCATAAGGCCCAGCGCCACCCAGACATTCGTTGCAAGCGGAAACAGCACGCCCGGAACGATGCCCGTAAAGGCAGCGATAACACCGACGTGCAGCACGGCGCCCCGGCCATAGGTCTCGTGCAGGCGTTGGCTGAGAACGCTGCCCACCATGATGCCCGAAGGCGCGCTCAGCAGGATAACGAGACCCAGCCACAGTCCGGATTCGGCCGGCGTCAGCCCGTAGCCCCGCGTAATGACTGCCGGTGTCCAGGCGGAGAAGCTGTAGGAGTACAGGACCATAAAGGCAAAGCCAATATAGTGCCCGAGGTACAGTTTGCGACGCGTCGTGAAATAGGCACGAAACGCGGCAAAGGTCGGCGGCGTCGCGCTAACTTCACGCCGCACCGGTTCGCGCACGAATAACTTGACGATGACGAAAAATAATACGCCCGGTAATCCGACGACAAAGAACACCGCCTGCCACGCCTTGATTGAACCGAGAACCGGCAGTTCCAGCAGGCCAATGCGCTCGACGAGGCCAATTACAATGCCGCCAAAAACAAGCGCCGCACCCACGCCGAAGTATATTCCAGAGGTGTAAACGCTCATGGCGCGTGCGCGTTTCTCGGGTGGAAAATAGTCCGAGATCATGGAATACGCGGCGGGTGACAGGCTCGCCTCGCCGATGCCGACGAAAATCCGTGCGATAAACAGGGTCGCGAAACTGCCTGCAAGGCCGCAGGCCGCCGTCGCAAGACCCCACAGCAGGACCCCGATCGCGACCAGTTTGGTTCGATTCCAGTTGTCGGCCAGACGCGCAATGAAGACACCCATGAACGTGTAGAAGAGCGCAAACGCGAGGCCATGCAGCAGCCCGATATCGGTGTCGGTGAGAACCAGGTCCTCCTTGATCGGCGCCACCAGGAGCGCAATTATCATGCGGTCGATAAAAGAAAAGATGTAAAGCGTCATCAGAACGATGACGACGAACCACGCATAACGCAGGCTGGGCCACTCTCCGTTCGCTTCAGCGTGCGTATTCATCTAATCGTTTTCATCGCGGCACGGTACTCCGCATCGAGCCGTTCAACGAGACTTGCGACCGGCTCTACCTTGTCGATACAGCCGACACCTTGCCCTGCTGCCCAGATGCCTTTCCAGGGCTTGACCTCGGCGCCGTCCTGACCGGAGAAGTTCATTTTCGCTTCGTAGTTCGCTATCTCGCTGGGATCCAGGCCCTGGTTCACGATGCTGGGTTTCATCATGCTCGCGTTGGCTCCAGTGAATGCTTTCGTGACGATAAGGTCTTCTGCCGTGCAGCCTATCAGCATTTCTTTGTATTCAGGTTCAGCGAGGCTTTCGTCCGTAGCGATAAAGCTCGTGCCCATATAGGCGAAATCCGCGCCAGCGGCGCAGCTTGCGAGGATAGCCGTGCCGCTGGCAATTCCACCGGCCAGGGCAATATAGCCGTCCCAAAACTTGCGGACTTCATACACAAAAGAGAATGGGTTCAGCGCGCCCGTGTGGCCGCCTGCGCCGGAACAAACCAGCACCAGTCCGTCGGCCCCGGCGTCTGCTGCTTTTCTCGCATACGCGACACTGTTGACATCGGCAAACACGAGACCGCCATAGGAGTGCACCTCATCGACGACCCTTGCCGGGCTACCGAGTGCCGTGATGACTATTGGTGCCTTGTGCCGAACGACAATCTCAAGATCCTCCGGCAGGCGTTTGTTGGTGCTGTGTACGACGAGATTCGCGGCATAAGGCGCATATTGAGACGCCTGGCCGTCGTCGCTGCTACCAAGACCCTCGTCGATCTCGGTCAGCCACTTCTCGAGATCGTCGGTCGTCCTGCAATTCGGCGTCGGAAACGCACCGATTATGCCGGCCTTGCACGCATTGATAACCAGCTCCGGTCCCGAAATCAGAAACATCGGTGCCGCGAATAGCGGCAGCCGCAGTTCGTCCAACTTCTTGCGAACATCAATGTTTTCCAATTTCACCACCCCATTTTCTGCGCCGACCGGTGACTGGCATGACAAAACGTACGATGCGATAACGTACTCAATCCGCAGCGCAATAAGTGCTGCTGGCTCCCGCCTCCGAGTCAAGTC
>Ga0209567_10000639_pt1 | contig 19052 bp, 16 predicted proteins | sample COG_12_FD_184756 | JGI IMG/M metagenome (GOLD analysis project Ga0209567, IMG submission 184756) | Pelagic marine sediment microbial communities from the LTER site Helgoland, North Sea, for post-phytoplankton bloom and carbon turnover... | ecosystem: Environmental > Aquatic > Marine > Neritic...
TTCCCGGGATCTACCGGCACTCCGACTTTCTCACCCAGTGCCTGGGCTCTCAGTATGCCGTCCAGCACGAGGTACTTGAGCTCCGATCCCGGCGGTGACGCGGGCCTGTCCTTCGGAATCTCGTAGCCATCGCCACCGCCATAGAGATAGTCAGACACGACGACGCTGTAGTCTTTATCAGGGTCTATTTCCTGCCACCCCTGCTCGGTGGGCAACTGCAGGCTGACGATACGATCACCACTGTTACGGCTGCGATCGACGCAGACGCGAAAACCCGAGACCTGTGGAAAATAACCCTTGCTGGGTCCCTGGCCGCGATACCCGGCTTCGAGTACCTCGCGAAATTCCGCGCCGGTCAGCGTGATCAGCCTCAGGTAAGAACTGAATCCGAATGTCCGACCAATATCTTCGAACAGGATATCGTCATCGATGAAGTCGTCGATTCGCAGCGTGCCGCCATTGATAAAGGCGAGATCTGACGGTTCGCCGAAAGCCGTGCGCATCTGATCGACAATAAAATTTCCCCAGTTGCTCTCTTCATTCCTGACCGTTTCCTCGCGACCGTCCAGCGGCAGCGCCGCCGTGCCGATGCGCGCTTCGAGGAATGGAAACTTCTCGAGCAAACGACCCCGCCACTTGTTCGCAAGCACTTCGTATTCGGGATCCAGCGCAATATTTTCGTCGAGTTCGATTCGCCGCTCACGAAGCGCTACCTGCCCGTTATCGTCAAAATCGACGTCAATAGCCCAGATGACGCGCGCATTGGAGGCACCTTTCATAACGATAGCCGACGTGTCGCTGCCCGGACTGTATTCGGGCTCATGTTCATGCCCGCCGACGATGAAAGCGAGCTTCGGATACTTCGCCTTGAGGCGCGCGAGCTCGACGTCCTGCCACATGTGCAGGTGCGTAACGCCGATGATGAGATCGACGTCCTTAGCTTCGAACGTTTGCATGGTCTTTTCGGCAACTGCCGAATAGTCGGCATTGTTTTGCAGGTAGTCTCGCTCATTGCCGCCATCGACCGGGTTCAGCGTCAGCGAGAACACACCGATGGTTTTGTCGCCCGCTTCAAACGTGAACGCGGATTCGAGGGCGTTATCGACATCCGCTACCCCCGTCTTGAAAGTGTAGTTGTCTCCGAGCCAGTCGAATTGTGACGCCCTCACCGCGGCAATCAGTTGCTCCGGGCCGCGGCGATCGAATTCATGGTTGCCGGAGACCACGTACATCGGCGCGACCGCGTCCATGAAATTGAAAGCGTCGACGATCTGCAGGCCGTCCCACAGCTGGCTCTCGAGCGACGGGTAGAGGAAGTCTCCACCGTGCAGGATGCGCACGTCCCTGCCCTCGCCCTGCAGTTCACGAACCAATGTCATCACGCGACTGAATCCGCCGGCGTTACCGTCCTCGACGGCACCGACGCGATAGGTGTCATTGAGATGCACGAAGGTCAGTCCCGATGTCTCGGCTTGCGGAACCGTCGCACACGCGGAAAGGATTAGGGCAAGACCAACAAGTAGCGGCGAGTATCTCTTCATGCGAGCATGCTAACCTGTTTCTACCGCTATTCGCATACGGAAAATCCATGACAAAAATGCGCGTGCTGATGGTCATCTTTGTCTCACTTGTCGTCGGTGCCTGCGCTACCGCGCGGCAACCTGAGCCTGCGACTGAACAGAAGGCTGCAGCCCCGATTCTGCCAGAGGAACCCGCTGTCGATGTCGGCATCCGCTGGACAGAGTTTTCTGCCGAGTACCAGGCGATCTCCGCGCAGGCTTATGCCGTGGCGCGCCGCGATTTGTCCCGCCTGGTGGCCGACCCGGACTGGACCGCTCTTCCGGGTCAGCGCGCCGTCGCGAACAAACCACCCGCCATCATCCTGGACGTCGACGAAACTGTGGTCAGTAATGCCGACTACCAGAAGACGCTGGTGACTGCGCCCTATACACGTTTCGGCCACTTCGACTGGATGCGCAAGAACGAGGCCGTGCCGGTTCGTGGCGCCGCCGAGATGGTCGACGCGGCGCGCGCCGCCGGCATCGAAGTTTTTTTCGTAACGAACAGGGCCTGTGAACCATTCGAGGGTGTCGATGGCAACTGCCCGTACGAGCAGGTCACAATCGAGGACCTGCGAGAGGTCGGCATCGACACCGATCCGGATCATGTCCTGATGGCCTGGGAGCAGCCGGGCTGGAACAAGGAGAAACTGAGTCGCCGTGAGCATATTGCGAAGACGCATCGCGTCATCATGCTGTTTGGCGACGACTACGGCGACTTCGTCCACTGCACACGCGCCAAAGCGCTCGCACCATGCGCCGAAGACGCAACCCGCGCATCACGACATGCGGCCGTAGACACCTACGCCAAGTACTGGGGCAACGGCTGGTACATCCTGCCGAATCCGATGCACGGGTCGTGGACTTCAGTCCGTTAAAAGGCGTATCCTGTAGCGCAGCAGTTGTCCGGTAACACATTGAAAAGAAAAAGAACTCGCAGCTAAGACGCGCAGCGGTTGCGAACCAATCACGGGGGGTCGACGTGGCTAAAGTCAAGTGTGGTTTGATTCAGATGGCGCTCAAGGGCGACGGGTCCATGCGTCCCGAGGAAATCCGGGATCGCATGATCGAAGCCCACATTCCGTATATCGAGGACGCCGGAAAACAGGGCGTGCAGGTCCTTTGTTTCCAGGAAGTATTTACACAGCCGTATTTTTGTCCCAGCCAGGACAGGAAATGGTACGCCGCCGCGGAAAAGATTCCGGATGGGCATACGACGAAACTCATGCAGGAATATGCGAAGAAACACGGCATGGTCATCGTCGTACCGATTTACGAAGAGCATATGACCGGCGTTTACTACAATACGGCAGCCGTCATCGACGCAGACGGCACCTACCTCGGCAAGTATCGCAAGACGCATATCCCGCAGGTCGATCCCGGCTTCTTCGAGAAATTTTTCTTCAAGCCCGGCGACAGCGGCTACCCCGTTTTCGAAACCGCGTTCGTCAAGCTCGGTGTCTACATCTGCTACGACCGGCATTTCCCGGAAGGCTGGAGGGCACTCGCGCTCAATGGTGCCGAGTACATCGTCAACCCGTCGGCGACTGTCGCCGGCTTAAGCAAGTACCTTTGGGAGCTGGAACAACCGGCCTCGGCCGCCGCCAATGGCGTCTTCATCGGCGCGATCAACCGTATTGGCACCGAAGAGCCATGGGCCGAACGGATGGGTGAGTTTTACGGCTCCAGTTACATCGTCAATCCTCGCGGCACGATCGAAGCCCAGGCCAGCTACGGTGATGATGAACTGCTGGTCCACGAGATCGACCTCGACATGGTCCGCGAGGTCCGGGACACCTGGCAGTTCTTCCGCGACCGCAGACCCGAAACCTACGGTCCCCTGACGGACAATTAATTAGCCGTCGACCGGCGCTTCCCAGTGGAGGGAATCGATGTCCGAATCTCCAGCGGTCAGCAAGTTGCGCACAGTCGGCGAGCACATTGAGCTCGATGTCGGCGACGACATCGCCTTGAGCCCTCGCTACAACGACGACATTGCGCCGACGCGCGCATCGCAGCGAACCTGGACACGCTGGAACGTCGCGTCGCTGTGGGTCGGCATGGCCATCTGCGTCCCGACCTACACGCTGGGCGGAGTGCTGACCGCGTATTTCGGCTTGTCCGTTGCCGAAGCCTTGTGGACCATACTGATCGCCAATATCGTCGTCCTGATACCGCTGACTCTGAACGCGTTTCCCGGCACACGATACGGCATCCCCTGCCCCGTCGTCATGCGGGCCTCGTTCGGCATCATCGGCTCGAACGTGCCGTCACTGATTCGTGCCGTCGTCGCCTGTGGATGGTTCGGCATTCAGACCTTGTTCGGCGGTATCGCGATACACCTGATGTTCTCGGCGATGTTCGACAGCTGGGCAGCACTGGGCGGCGTCGGTGAGGTTCTCGGGTTCTTTATCTTCTGGGTTGCGAACCTGGCGGTCGTCATTCGTGGCTCGGAATCGATCAAGCTCCTCGAGGCGCTGGCCGCACCACTGCTGCTCATCGTCGCGATCGGCCTGGTCTTCTGGGCGCTACCGAAAATCTCGTTGAGCGAAGTTCTCTCCACTCCGGCCACGAGGCCACCGGGCGAGCCGCTCTTCGGCTACTTCATGGCGGGACTCACCGCCATGGTCGGTTTCTGGGCCACGCTCTCGCTCAACATCCCGGATTTCAGTCGTTATGCGAGAACGCAGCGCAGCCAGGTCCTCGGCCAGATCATCGGCCTGCCACTGACGATGCTGTTGTTCGCCGGTCTCGGAGTCGTGCTGACCGCGGCCTCGGTGGAACTCACGGGCGAGACTATTTCCGACCCGATCAACCTGATTGGTCGCATCGACAACGACTTCTGGGTCGTGATCGCGATGCTCATGATCATCCTAGCGACGATCTCGACCAATACGGCTGCGAATATCGTATCGCCAACCAACGTGTTCCAGAATGTCGCTCCGAAAATCATCAACGAAGATCGCGGCGTGTTGATCACCGGTTTCATCGGCATTGCGCTTATGAGCTGGGAGCTGTTGAAAAAAATGGGCTGGCTCGACACCGACGTCAGCGTTGAGAGTCTCTATTCCAACTGGCTGCTCGGGTACTCCAGCCTGCTGGGGCCGATCGCCGGTATCATGATCATCGATTATTTCCTGATCAAGAAGCAGTCCTACGATTTACTGGCGCTGTATCAGGACAATGCCGGTTATCCGTCCTGGAACGTATCGGGATTCATCGCGTTCCTGGTACCGGTGGGTCTGACGATCGTCGCGATTACAACCGGTTATCTCAGCTGGTTCTATGATTACGGCTGGTTCACCGGGTCTATACTAGGCGGTATCATTTACTACTTCGTCGCTCGCGGCGAAATCGGGAGTTCTTCATGACGATACTCATCAAGGGCGGCACGGTCGTCAACGCGGAACAATCTGTTCGGGCGGACGTGCTCTGCCAGGACGGTGTCATTACCGCGGTCGGCGAAAACCTGGAGGCGCCAAAGAGTGCCACCGTGGTTGACGCCGGTGGGCAGTACGTAATGCCAGGTGGCATTGACCCACATACGCATATGCAACTGCCGTTCATGGGGACGGTGACAAGCGAAGATTTCTACACGGGTACGGCCGCAGGCCTGGCCGGAGGAACGACGATGATCATCGACTTCGCCATTCCGAACCCGCAACAGAACGTCATGGAAACCTACATGCAGTGGCGCGAATGGGCCGAGAAATCCGTTTCGGATTACTCGTTTCATGTAGCGATTACCTGGTGGGATGACACGGTTCACGAGGATATGGGAACGCTCGTTCGTGATCACGGCGTCAACAGCTTCAAACATTTCATGGCGTACAAGGGCGCCATCATGGCCGACGACGAAATTCTCGTTAACAGTTTTTCGCGCGCACTCGAGCTCGGCGCTATCCCGACCGTGCATGCCGAAAACGGTGAGCTCGTATTCCGCCTGCAACAGGAACTGTTCGAAAAAGGCATCACGGGCCCTGAAGGCCACCCGCTGTCTCGCCCCCCCGAGGTCGAGGGCGAGGCCGCAAATCGCGCGATACGAATCGCCGAGGTACTGCGCGTGCCTTTGTACGTCGTGCACAACTCCTGCCGGCAATCCCTCGAAGCAATCACGCGCGCGCGCAACGAGGGCCAACGCGTGTTCGGAGAGGTGCTCGCCGGACACCTGCTGGTCGACGATTCGGTTTACAGGGACCCCGACTTCGAAGTAGCGGCGGCGCATGTCATGAGCCCGCCATTTCGATCGAAGGAAAACCAGGAGGCGCTCTGGCGTGGCCTGCAGTCGGGCAATCTGCAGACAACAGCCACCGATCATTGTTGCTTCTGCGCGGACCAGAAAGCGGCTGGCAAAGATGACTTCCGCATTATTCCGAACGGCACGGCCGGCATCGAAAATCGCATGGAAGTCCTGTGGCACCACGGTGTCGGTACCGGTCGACTGACGATGAACGAATTCGTCAAGGTCACGTCAACGAATGCCGCACAGATTTTCAACATCTACCCGAGAAAAGGGAGCGTCTCCGTTGGCGCCGACGCCGATATCGTCGTCTGGGACCCGGCAGCGACCAAGACTATCTCTGCGAAGACGCATCACCAGAAGATCGACTACAACATCTTCGAAGGCATGACGGTCAACGGCTGCGCCTCACACACCATCAGCCGGGGACGAATGGTGTATGCCGACGGCCAGCTCGATGTTGAGCGTGGTGCGGGACGCTACGTGGATCGCCCGCCGTTCGCGCCGTTCTACGACGCACTGAAGATCCAGGCGGAACAGGCGGAGCCTGTACCGGTACGTCGCTGAGCGACCGTGTTTCGATGAGCAGTGCAGAACATAAACCCGATATTCGCAGCCATCGTCTGGACAAGGACGAAGTTGCCCGGAATTTCGGCGACCTGCATCCGCCACTGACTCGATCGGAAGCACTGATCGAGGCCGATCGCTGTTACTTCTGTTATGACGCACCCTGCACGACGGCTTGTCCGACCGGAATCGACATACCGGGCTTCATCCAGAAAATACGCAGCGATAATCTGCGTGGCTCAGCCCACACGATCCTCAAAGAAAATATCATGGGCGGCATGTGCGCACGCGTTTGCCCGACCGAGGTGCTCTGTGAAGAAGCCTGCGTCAGAAACAGCCAAGAAGAAAAACCGGTCGAAATCGGACTGCTGCAGCGCTATGCAACGGATCCGATATTCGACCAGCAGACCCCGCTCTTCTCTCGGGCGCCTGCGACGGGCAAGAAGATTGCCGTGATTGGCGGTGGTCCGGCCGGTCTGTCCTGCGCGCACCGGCTTGCAACGCTCGGCCACGACGTCGTCGTCTTCAATCGTGACAACAAACCCGGCGGACTGAACGAATTCGGGATCGCCGCCTACAAGACAATCGATAATTTTGCGCAGCGGGAGGCGCAGTATATTTTGTCGATCGGCGGCATCGAGCTTCGTAACGGGCAAACCCTGGGTCGCGATTTCACGCTCAACCATCTTCGTGAATCTTATGACGCCGTGTTCATCGGAATCGGCCTCGGATCGACCAACAAGCTCGGTCTGGACGACGAGTCATTGCCCGGCATCGAGGACGCCATCGATTACATAGCGGAACTTCGTCAGGCCGACGACCCGGGCATGCTGCCTGTCGGTCGCCGTGTCATCGTCATCGGGGGCGGCATGACCGCCATCGACATCGCGGTCCAGAGCAAACGTCTGGGCGCGGAGTTTGTCGATCTCGTTTACCGGCGCGGGCCTGAGCAGATGGGTGCGAGCCTGTATGAACAGAACCTGGCACAGACCAACGGCGTGACGATTCACCATTGGGCGCGACCCGTCGAATTGATCGGCGAGGATCACATCACGGAAGTCCGTTTCGAGCGGACCGGCTTCGATGACAGTGGCCGCCTGGTGTCGCGCGCCGAATACTTCACATTAGCCGCGGATGTCGTGTTCAAGGCCATCGGCCAGATACTCGACGTCGGCGTGCTCGGCGCCGATATCGCCGGCCTCGAGTTTGGACACGATAGAATCGTCGTCAACGAGGCAGGGAGGACGACGCTTCGTGGCGTCTGGGCAGGGGGAGATTGCGTGTCCGGCGGGGACGATCTGACGGTTACGGCCGTCCAACAGGGCAAAGTGGCGGCCATCGATATTGACCGCCGTTTGAGGAAGGAATAGACATGGCCGACCTCACGACGAAATTCCTTGGCATCTCATCGCCAAACCCGTTCTGGCTGGCATCCGCACCACCGACAGACAAGGCTTACAACGTCAATCGCGCGTTTGAGGCCGGCTGGGGCGGCGCCGTCTGGAAGACCCTGGGCGAAGACCCTCACATCGTGAACGTCAGCGGACCGCGCTACAGTGCGCTGCACAGCAACGAGCGTCGCGTCATCGGTTTCAACAACATAGAGCTGATTACGGACCGGCCGTTGCAGACCAACCTGGACGAGATGCGGCAGATCAAGAAAGACTGGCCCGACCGCGCGGTGGTTGCGTCCGTCATGCTACCGATGAACGAACAGACCTGGGCCAGGTATCTGCCCATGATCGAGGAAACGGGCATCGACGGTTTCGAACTCAATTTCGGCTGCCCGCACGGCATGTCGGAGCGTGGCATGGGCGCTGCCGTCGGCCAGGTCCCGGAGTACATCCAGATGGCCACCGAATGGGCAAAGAAAGCGGCGTCCGTCCCTGTCATCGTGAAACTTACCCCCAACGTCACCAGTATTCTGCCGCCGGCCAAAGCGGCGCTCGACGGTGGCGCGGACGCAGTATCCCTCATCAATACGATCAACTCCATCATGCGCGTCGACTATGATTCGCTGACCATGTATCCAACGACCGATGGAATGGGTACGCATGGCGGCTACTGTGGTGAAGCGGTGAAACCCATCGCTTTGAACATGGTGGCGGAGATCGCCCGCACGAAGGGCACGCGATCGATTCCGATATCCGGCATTGGCGGCATCACGGATTGGCGCGACGCTGTCGATTTTTTGGCCCTGGGCGCCAGTAATGTCCAGGTGTGCACGGCCGCGATGGTCTATGGCTTCAAGATCATCGATGACCTCGTCGATGGCCTGGACAATTTTCTGGACGACAAACAGCTGACGCTGGACGAACTTGTCGGCAAGGCCGTGCCGAGCGTCACCGACTGGCAGTACCTCAATCTGAACTACGTCGAGAAGGCGGTTATCGACCAGGACCTGTGCATCCAGTGCGGCCGCTGCCACGTCGTCTGCGAAGACACCTCGCACCAGGCGATCACAAACATGGTCAACGGCGAACGGCACTTCGAGGTGATCGACGCGGAGTGTGTTGGCTGCAATCTGTGCGTCAGCGTCTGCCCCGTGGACGGCTGCATCACCATGCAACACCTGACCGAGGGTGTTGACGCGCGAACCGGCAAACCGATCTCCCCGGAAAAAGCCGACTGGACAACGCATCCGAACAACCCGATGCGCAAAACGGACTGAACAATGACGATAGAAAATGAGGATCTCATCAATGCAGCCAGGGAGGCTCGCGATCAAGCCTACTGTCGTTATTCAAAGTACAGCGTTGGAGCCGCAATCATCGATGATGCGGGTCGCCTGCACGTTGGCTGCAACGTCGAGAACGCCGCCTACAACCTCGGCAACTGCGCCGAAGCGGCCGCGATTGCCGCGATGATCCAGGAGGGTGGCAAGCGCATTCAACGAATCGCCGTCGCAGGAGGGTATTCCGAGATCGGGCCCTGTACACCCTGCGGCGGTTGCCGACAGCGTATCAAGGAATTCGCCGACGAGAATACGATGGTCATCGTCATCGATGACAGCAACGAATGGCAGGAATACCCGATTGATACGTTGCTGCCCGCGTCGTTCCATCTCGACTAGAAAATGAGCCGCAATACCAAATTCTGGGCCGTGATGGCGGTGTTCCAGGTCCTCTTCGGACTGGCTGTTTTTGCCATCACGCGCGACTACTATGTTCAGGAGACAAATGCGGTTGCCGGGCATCCACCGATGATCGACCAGGCTTCCTCGGCCTGGCCGCAAGGTATCACCGAGACCGATATGGCACGGCTGGCACCGGGAGTATTTACCGAAGCGACACCACAAGACCCGGCACAGCTATCTCGCCAGGCCGATGAATTCTTCGCCAACAGGCAGTACCAGCAAGCAGCGAACGCGTATCAACAGCTACTGGCATTCGATCCGAAGAAAGTAGAAGTTCATAACAACCTCGGGCTCACACTGCACTACCTGGGCCGATCGGAAGAAGCCCTTCGCTGGCTCAACGAAGGCGTAGCCATTGACCCGCAGAACCAGAGAATCTGGTTGACGCTGGGTTACGTCAACGGTCAGCTCGGTAATACCGAGCAGGCGCGCAAGGCGCTCACAACAGCGACAGAGACAGGCACCGACGAATCGATCCGCCGATCCGCAATGCAGATGCTCGAAGGTCTGCCGTAAGGACTGAACGATGCCAATGAACGACAAGACGATAGACAACATCATCCGAATCATCTTGCTGGCAGCAATTGCCATATGGTCGATCGCGATCATCGCACCGTTCATAGGGATTCTGCTGTGGGCTGTGATCGTCGCGGTCTCCGCTTACCCGGCTTTCCGCTGGATCTCCGGCAAGCTTGGCGATCGTGACATTCTCGCGGCCGTCCTGACCGTGACGCTCGTGTTGTTAATTGTCGTCGCCCCTATTGCCGCTGCGCTGCCCAGTCTTGCGGATTCCGTTCGGACGGTGGCCACGGACTTCAGGGACGGCACTATCGCAATACCCGAAGCTTCCGAGCCGGTCCGGGAATGGCCGTTGATCGGTGAGCGCTTCTACAGTCTCTGGCAGGAAGCCCACAGCAGCATAAAGGAGGTGCTTACGCGATTCGAGCCGCAGATCAAGAGCGCTGGAATTGTGGTCGTAGACTCCGTTGCCGGTATCGCGCTGGCGGTTCTCCAGTTTGTTTTCTCGGTCATCATTGCCGGTGCGATTCTCGCCAACCACAAACGCGTATTGGCATTGACACGCCGGCTGGTCGATCGTGTCGCTCCCGGTTCACAGGAACGGTTTGTCAACCTGACCGGAGGCACGGTCCGCGGCGTCACAAACGGTGTTGTCGGCGTCGCAATGGTGCAGGCGATTCTTGCCGGCATCGCGTTCGTCGCCATTGGCATTCCAGGTGCGGCGCTCTGGGCCATGACCTGCTTTATGCTCGCTGTCGTTCAGATCACCCCAGGAATTGTCGTCATACCAATCGCTGTCTACGTTTTCGCAAACTACGAATTGCTACCCTTCATACTGTTCATCGCATGGATGATCCCGGTGATGTCGTTGGACAACGTGCTGAAACCGATTCTGATGGGGCGCGGCGTGGACGCCCCGATGCTGATCGTTTTTATCGGTGCCATCGGTGGCCTCATCAGCTTCGGCTTCCTCGGCCTGTTCTTTGGCGCCGTGGTTCTCGTCATTGCCAACGACTTGCTGGTCAGGTGGCTCGAGGGGACCGAACCCGTCGAGTTACAACAGCCAGACACAGGCCAATAAACAAGAAGGCAACCCATCCCGGGTATTCAATTGCAAGAACGACGGGCGTCAGGAAGCCTCTCACGATTGCACGCAGCCAGCTCCGCTTTGCGATGAAATTGGCGTATGGCGGTGAGTTCCTATAGTAGAAACGAACGAAGGCGCGGCCAGGTGCGTTGGTCATCAAGAATCGGTCACGAAAGCCCCGCAGGGTGTCGAGGCGCGAATCCAGCGGAGAGCCATAAGCTGCCGTAGCAACAAAGCAAGGGGCGCCGCCAATGTCTCCAAACCCAAGGTCCATATCCATACAACTTGAGAAGCCGCCTGCCGAGCCGCTGACGCTTGGGTCGTTGTTCGACAAATCGTAGTCCAAATCGCTCGTTGTCGCGCTGATAAGAAGTGTTTGAGTAAAGTCGCTGTAACTCTGATAAAGATCCGAGGTCACGTTTATCGTTACTGTCTGGCCCGCTGGGATTTCGTCGATATTGCATTGGGCGGCGGGGGCGTTGCTGCAGGCCGTATCATCAAAACGAAGATTCGGGCCGACGACCGGGTTTTGCTCCATCGAGACCACGACATTTCGGGCCGCATCAGGGCCATGGTTGGTCGCGCGAACATCGCCTTCGTACCTCTCGAATGAGTCGCAGTCAGGAAAGAAGATGGTCGGACTTGCAGAGATACCGAATTCAACGTCCAAATCTACACAACGCTCGACACCCGCCTGGTGAATGGCTGCGCGGGCTTCGTCGTTGTTGTCGTCCGGAACATCCGCGAAATCGGACCGAGCTGAGTTGACGATACAGCCAGGAGGCATGAGTTCGGTTACGACCGCCGGAACGACCAGTACGGCGCCAGCGCCAGCATCCAGGTCGCCAATCACCCACTCCGCGGTGGCTGGATCGTAGGAGCCAACGCTCGGGAATGCAGCAGCGCCCGTCGGAATTGCCATCTCTACGGGTAACTGGTCAATGACGGTTACATCTGCCGCCAACTGGTCGCCGATATTGTTCGCCTGCACGGTGAACTCTACAGGTTCGTTTGCTATTGGAAACTCGTTGCTGACCGATTTCCGTATCTCGATATCAGGTGCTGCAATGGCTACGGCTATCGGCAGTCCAATCAGGAAAATCGTGCTCGTAAGTGTCTTCATGTCTGCCCCTCCGTTAGCGGTCAAGGCCGACCGTCACTGGCGGTGCCATGACCGGGTTAGTGGTGTGGAGGGTAGGCGAAGATATTCCGCCGATCCTGAGGGTTAAGCGATGACTTTCGGATTTCTAACTGATGAACGACGGAATCGTAAGCGCAGGTGGCTCTAATCCGCCCTGCAGCAATAGATTTCACATAATACCGAACCCAACCGAATGTCTTTTTCGTGATGCAGTTAAGCGAATTCGGTGTGGAACCCTGTCAAGTTATGAAAGCGTTTATCACCACCGACCGAATGAGTCGGACGTTATGTTGGGTAACGCGACGAGATATGGGAGCCGGGTCATGCCAGAAGTTCGTTGGATGACGCATGTGATTGTTGGCACGCTGCTTTCGGCGGCGAGTCTTGCCGACGATGCCGGGACCCGTAGCACCGAAGCTGATCTGCCCCCGGTTACGGCCCTCTCCTTTGATTCCTTGTATTCGGCGCCCCTGTATTCGTCCCGCTGGCAGTTGTCGTATCCCGTCGAACCGATCCCGTATGCGTTCGACGGGTCGCAATCGATTGGGAATCTTGATTTCCAGGACTCGGGCGCTTTCTCACGCGTCAAGAAAATCCGGGCGTTGTCGTTGCTAACCCTGGCCGAGGGTAAGGGAACGCGAGTGTTTTTCGGGGTCGATAAAGAGGGGTTGGTCGGTATACATTTCCGCGGCTTACCGCGCGATAACGATGACCGCTTTTTTGAGGTCGTCCGTATGCCCTATCTCGAGAAAGACCAGCCGGACGACGAGGCGGACGATAACGTCAACTAGTTCCGTTCGCCGAACAAGCTCACAGCCACTCCAGCACTGATTCACGACTCGGAAGCGAAGGCTGTGCGCCCTTGTTCATCGTCGCGACGGCCCCGGCTGCACAGGCAAACCTGAGCGCCTCTGCAGGCGCCTGACCTTCCACCAGTGCCTCTGTCAGCGCTGCCGTAAACGTATCGCCGGCACCCGTCGTGTCCACCGCCTGGACGTTGGGCGGCTGCGCCTCGGCAATGACTTGGCCGTCGTGCTCCAGCGTTGCGATGCCGGCGCCATGCGTCGTTGCCACCATTCCGCTACAGGCTTTCAGTGACCCGCCATACCAGTCGGACTCCGTTTCATTGACAACAACGAGGTCGGCTCGCTGCAGGACCCTGACGTCGATTTCTGCAGCAGGCGCAAGGTTGACGCAAAAGAAACCGTCGAACGACTCCGCCGCCTCGACAATGACAGGCACCGGCACCTCGAGTTGGCAAATCAGGGCATCAGCCTCTATCGCCTGCACGTCATCCAGCGTGAGCATTCTGTTCGCACCGGGCGCGACGACGATGTGGTTTTCCCCCGAGGGCGCGACCGCGATGAGGGCCGTGCCCGTTGCCACGCCTTCGATGGGCCGGCAGTCAGTAAGGTCGACACCGCCGTCACGAAGAAGATTGAGCGCCTCATCGGCCGCCGCGTCATCGCCAACCCGCGCAACCAGCCGGACATCTGCACCCAGGCGTCGTGCCGCAAGCGCCTGGTTGGCCCCCTTCCCGCCAGGATATCGATTCAGTTCGGCACCCGTCACGGTTTCGCCCGGCGCGGGCAATCGCGAAACACTGGCGACAATGTCGATGTTGACCGAACCAATGACGACGATGGATGACATCGGGAATTACCCTCCGAACCGGGCAAGCCGGTCTGTCAGAAATTGATAGAAACCGTCCGCATCCACGGCGTGTGTCCAATTCACGTTGTGGGGCCGGTCCGTGACGTGCCAGAAATCGACGGCGGTATGACCCATCGTCAGTTCCGATTCCGTTTCGACAGACAGATTGCACAACTGTGCCTGGAAGAGATCCGGCTTGAGCAACCAGGCGACCGTGCACGGATCGTGCAGCGGCGCGCCTTCAGAGCTGTACTTCTTACTGTCGTAACGGTGAAAAAAGCTGAGCATACCGGCCGTCGCCTCCGCAACCGAATTGTCGAGCGCCCTTATGCGCTCCACACGCTCACGGGTCGAGAGGACCTGGTGAGTGACGTCGAGTCCCATGACCGTAATCGGCCGGCCGCAGTTGAACGCGATTTGTGCCGCGTGCGGATCAACCAGCATGTTGAACTCGGCCGATGGAGACCGGTTACCTCCTTCGCGCATCGCGCCGCCCATGACCACGATCTCCTTCACGGCCTGCAGTACGGCCGGTTCTTTTTCGATGGCCGTGCCAATGTTCGAGAGCGGGCCCGTCGGAACCAGCGTTACAGACGCCTCGTCCGCGCTCAGCAATGCGTCGATAATAAATTCCACAGCGTGTTGTTCCTGGAGCGGCGTCTCCGGCTCAAAAACGTCGACACCGTCGATGCCGGTCTTGCCGTGAATGTACTCGGCAGTTATCGCGTCCCGCACCATTGGTTTCTCACAGCCTGCAAAAACCGGGATGTCTTTGCGACCGGCAATGTCACACATCATGCGTGCATTGCGCTGCGTCAGTTCGAGTGGAACGTTGCCGGCGACGGTCGTGACGCCGAGTATCTCGAGCTCTTCGGGCGACGACATTGCAAGGAACAATGCAACCGCGTCGTCCTGACCCGGATCGCAGTCGATGATGATTGGACGTGGAGCCACTAGGGCCTGCTAACGCTTGCGAGATCGCTCCGTTGCTGGCGCAAATGGCCCCAGGTAAGGCACGACGACAACCCGAAGGGACGGGTCCCATTTCGCCCACTACGACGTCTCTCTTCACTAATGTACATGAAGTACATCACGTTCATCGTTCCTTGTATTGAACAAAATGGGTGTCCGTCGGAGCCAGCTGGCAAACGTTAACAGGCCCCGGTCAAAACGTCAGCAGCAGCCCTGCCAACGCAGCACTCATCAGGTTCGACAGTGACGCGGCGAGAACAGCTTTCATACCGAGCACACCGATCAGGTCGCGTTTCTCCGGAACCAGCACGCCGAGACCACCGAGCAAGATCGCGATCGACGACAAATTTGCAAATCCGCAAAGAGAAAACGTCGCTATTGCGATCGTTCGTGGACTCATTCCCGCCAGGTAGTCGTCGAGGTGCGAGAACGCGACGAACTCGTTGAGAATCAGCTTCTCCCCGAACAGCGCGCCTGCCGCCTCGGCCTCAGCCCAAGGCACGCTCAGCAGGTACATCAACGGCTGAAATAACTTGCCCAACAGGAATTGGAGCGTGATCCCCTCTATGCCAAAGAGACCGAACAAGCCGCCGACCAGTCCGTTGAACAGTGCGATCAGGGCCACGAAGGCGATGAGCATGGCGCCGATATTGGCGGCCAGGCGCAGACCATCGGTGGTGCCTGACGCAGCGGCCAGGATGACGTTCCTGTGCTGGCTGGGCTCCATCACGAGCTTTTCGTGTTCGCGGCCCTTAACCACGTGCTCATCTGGCATTAGAATTTTCGCCATGAGCAAGCCGCCTGGCGCGGCCATGAAAGCTGCGGCCAACAAGTACTTGAGTTCTGCGCCCATGAGCACGTAGCCGGCCAGAACCGTTCCTGCGATTGAAGCAAGGCCTGAGACCATGACGGCGAACATCTGTGGCTCGGTCAGGCTTTTCAAGTAAGGCCTGACAACGAGAGGTGCCTCAGTCTGGCCAACGAAGACATTCGCGGCAGCGTTCATCGATTCAACGGCGCCGGTACCGATAACCTTGTGCAAAAAACCGCCGACGAGTTTCACGACCCACTCCATAATACGCAGGTGGTACATGACCGACATCAATGCGGCGAAGAAGATGATGATCGGCAGCACGTTGATCGCAAAACTGAAACCAACGACATTGGTGTCGGCGAGCGGGCCAAACACCATGTCGATGCCGGCCTTCGAATAGCCGATTACTTTGAGGACGCCTGTACTCAGCGTATCGATGACCGCCCGGCCAGCATCGAAGTAAAGAACGAACGCAGCAATCGCGGCCTGCAGGCCGAGCGCCGCTCCAACAATGCGCAGGTTGATCGCTTTCCGGTTGCTGGAAAACAGGACGGCGATACCGAGAATAACAACAATCCCGGCGAGACCGATGAAGTTACCCATAGCTTTCCCCAGCTTTCTTTTTATTCTTGATCGATGCGCCCAGCATACCGCATCGGGGTGCTCAGCCGGTCAAAATCTCGCCGATGACAGGCCGGTCTTCGGGTGCCGAATCGCCGAACTCGCAGGCCGCCAGGAGGTTCTGCTCCGCCGCATCGGCATCTTCATCGGACGCGGCATGTACAATCGCGAGCGGCGTCTCACCGTCGAGATGTGTACCGATTGAAACCACGTGGCTGAACCCCACGGCAAGATCAAGGCTCTCACCCACCGTGTGCCGCCCTCCACCAAGTTCGATGATGGCGTTGCCGATCGCCCGCGTATCCATCGCAGCAACATATCCTGAGGCTCGAATCGGCCGGACCACTGGCGCATTGACCAGGTGCTTGCCGTAGTTTTCGACGAAATCCCCCGGGCCACCCATCGCACTGACCATACGGCCGAACACTTCGGCCGCGCGCCCGCTGGTTACGGCGTCATCGCATTTCTCGCGCGCTTTCGCGCGGTCAGTCTCGATGCCGACGACGACGAGCATCTCCGCGCACAAAGATAAAGTGACCTCATCGAGGCGCGCGTCACGCTGTTCGTTTCGTAAGTATAGAACTGCCTCCTCGATCTCGAGCGCATTACCGACCGTAGTCCCGAGCACTTCGTTCATGTCGGTAATCAGGGCATGGGTTTTCAACCCTGCCTTCGCCGCAGTGCTGATGATGCTCCTGGCAAGCTTCTGGGCACGCTGACTGGTCTCCATAAACGCCCCGCTGCCCACCTTCACGTCCATAACCAGTCCCTGGAGGCCGGCAGCGATTTTCTTGGACAGGATGGACGCGGTGATGAGCGGCACGGAACCGATGGTGCCCGTCACGTCGCGAATGGAGTACAGGCGCCTGTCCGCCGGCGCCAGATCCGTGGTCTGACCGATGATCGCGCAGCCTGCGTCTTTCACCGTTTTGCGAAAACCCTCGAAGTCGGGCGTCGCGTTGTACCCCGGTATGCTTTCTACCTTATCCGTAGTACCTCCTGTGTGCCCCAGGCCGCGGCCGGAAATCATCGGCACATAGCAGCCGCAGGCGGCCGCGATGGGCGCCAACATGAAGCTGACTTTGTCTCCGACGCCGCCGGTCGAATGTTTATCAATTACGGGCCCGTCGAGGCCTTCTTTCGACCAGTCCAACACCGTACCCGAGGCTGCCATCGCCAGTGTCAACTTGCTCGCCTCGTCAAAACTCATGGAATTGAGGTAAATAGCCATGGCCAGCGCCGACACCTGCTCGGCAGGCAGGCTGTTGTCAGCAAGCCCGTCTACGAACAATTGGATCTCGTCGTCGGACAGCTCGCTGCCGTCGCGTTTCTTCCTTATTACGTCAGTGAAGAGCATGGGTGTCCTTATTCGAATCCGCGAAGGGGCAGATCAGCACTGCGTTGTAGCCAGTTTTCAGCCGGGTAGTGAGATTGGCGGTCAATGACATGCAGCGTGTAGGCGTGACGCGACTTGGCCGAGCGATTCGCGGCGCTCAGATGTGGCGCACGACCATCGAAGATCACCAGGGTACCGGCTTTGGCCTCGGCGGCTACTTTTTGCTCCTCGGGCCAGGGCGTATCGTCCAGCGTCTCAGTGACGAGTTTGCCCTCGGCGACACGGTAGTTGCGTTTCTTCAGCGGCAACTTGTGGCCACCCGGTATGAACTGCATACAGCCGTTCTCTATCGTTGCGTCTTCCAGTGCAAACCAGAAACCGACACACGACTCGGGCTCGGTGTAGATATAGGTCGAGTCCTGATGGCAGACGACTTCACCGCCGATGTTCGGCGGCTTGAAAATATACATCGATTGCAATACGACTGGCTCTGCGAAACCGATTCGCCTGGCCACCTCTGCCAGTTCCGGTGTTCGTGAGAACTGATCGAATACCGGATCCAGGTCATGCATGGCATGCCCCATCTTGTTGAGGCTGTGCTCCTTGTCCTGTCGGAGGTTGCCGCTATCGTCGAACGCGTCATCTTCCAGGAAAAAACGAATCTTGTCCCCGGACTCGATGAAATAACTGTCATCGAGCTGCGTTTGCTTGGTGGTTGAGAAAACACTGTGTACTTTCGAAGGGTCAAATTCGGCAACAAGCTCGGCGGCTCTCGCACATAGCGTGTCACAGGCGTCGACGCTGACAAAGTCACGCAGCACAAGAACGCCCGCGTCTTTGAAGGCGTCAAGCATCTCGTCAGTCAGGCGTCCCCCTTCGGGAGCCGCGAAGGACGGAATAGCACCAGTATTTTTCTGATCGGCATTCACAGATCGACACCTTAGAGCACGACAACATCGCAAACAAGTTACAAGAGGACTATACTTCGTGACACCTGACGTGCCTGATTCCTTCCAGGCCGTAAATAACAACTTAACTTTCTCGGGGGAGAAAATAGTGAATAAAAACAAGGTATTAGCGTGTGCATTCAGCGCGGCTATTTTATACGGTTCTGCGTCTGTCGCCTTCGCACAGGATGACGATAGTCTGTTCGAAGAGATTACGGTCACGGCGACGAAGCGTGCGGAGAGCATCTATGAAGTGCCTATTGCAGTGAGCGCATTCCAAGGCGATCAGATGGCGAAGCAGGGTATTACCAATTTGGTAGACATCGGCAAATTCGTCCCCAATCTGAATGTGACGTCGTTTTCTGGCGGACAGGTTTCGTCGGTCAACCCGTTTATCCGTGGAATCGGTTTACAGGACCACCTGATTACAACCGACCCCGGCGTCAGCGTTTATATCGAT
>Ga0209567_10000640_pt1 | contig 19028 bp, 16 predicted proteins | sample COG_12_FD_184756 | JGI IMG/M metagenome (GOLD analysis project Ga0209567, IMG submission 184756) | Pelagic marine sediment microbial communities from the LTER site Helgoland, North Sea, for post-phytoplankton bloom and carbon turnover... | ecosystem: Environmental > Aquatic > Marine > Neritic...
AAACATGTTGCCGAACAGTCGAAGAGACAGCGACACGGGCTTGGCCAGCAACGCGACACTTTCGAGAATGAAGTTGAACGCGATGATGAACGGCGCCGCAATCAGGCCAATGCCTTTCATCGGCGGTGCGATCGGGTGCATGGTCAGCTCGCCGATGAAGCCTATAACGCCTTTGTTCTTTACCGTGTAGAAAATGATCAGGATGAAGACGGAGATCGACATGCCAAACGTCACGTTGACGTCGGTTGTCGGCACAACTTTCATGTAGGGTATACCCGCGGCCCCGGCCGCCAACGGAATCCAGTCCACGGGAACGAGGTCCATGAGGTTCATCAGGAACACCCAGATGAAGATTGTCAGGGCCAGCGGCGCAATGAGGCGGCTCTTGCCATGGAAGGTGTCTTTGACACTGGAATCGACGAACTCGACGACTATCTCTACAAAAGCCTGAAACTTGCTGGGCTTGCCCGACGACGTTTTCTTTGCCGCGCCGCGAAACAGCACGACGAATATCAGCCCAAGCAGCACTGACCAGAACATCGAGTCGACGTTGATGGCCATCGGGTTGCCCGCACAATGATTCCACACCCATTCGCCGGTCTCGGCCTTACAGACCTGCAGGTTCTGCAAATGGTGGGAAATGTAGTCGCTTGACGTCTGTGCGCCGTGTCCGCCTTCAGCTGCCATTGCTGTTACTCGTATCCTGTTCCTGTCTGCGCCGCATCAACAAACCCGTCAGAGTCACCAACTGCGTTGCAATAAATCCTGCAAAAAGTGCCGCTGCCGAAAGCGGCCTCACCAGCGTAAATACCAGGCTGAAAAACAGCACCGTCAACGCCAGCTTTCCCAGCTCGCCTATGTAGGCTGCCCGGACCAGCGCCTGCGGCCCGGGGTCTCGGCGGGGCACTGCCAGCCGCAATGCCAGGAAAGCGTTCGGGATGACAGCGGTCAGACTTCCCAGCAGCGCCGAGTATCCAAACACGTCTCCGTAAATGCCCCAGAGAACCGCGGCAAGCGCCACCCCGACACCAATTTGAACCGCCAGCACCTTCTGCATCACGGATTTGATGTCGTATGCCTCCGGCACTAAAAACGCCACGGCCATCGGGTTGACCGGCGGCTTGTGGCGCTTGTGGTTTTGGTCCTTCCAGGCGGGCCTGTAAATCGCGTGCGCATTATAGTGGCAGGGCCGAATCATGGCAACACGAAACCCCGCGAGAATCGGCACTTTCCGGCTGTTTTTAGTGGGTTTTTTTGGTTTTGGGGACATTCTGCTTTATTGCCCGAAGAGGCCCCCGGCAGATGCCGCAATAAAGCAGAATGTCCCGGTTTGAGCCTAGCGGATGTGCTTCAGAATGCCGTCGAGCTCATCGAGGCTGTTATAGCTGATGATGAGCTTTCCGGCGCCTTTCTTCGAATGAGCAACGCGGACTTTCGCACCGAGTTTCTCGGAAATCTCGATCTCGAGGCGCCGGACATCGCCGTCGACCGGCGCGACCCTTTTCACCGCCTTGCTTGTTCCACCGTCCTGCATGTGCTTGACGAGTTTCTCGGTCTCGCGGACCGACAGGCCTTTCTTTACGATCTGACGAGCGGCGTCGAACTGCTGTATCGCGTCCGAGATCGCCAGCAACGCCCGCGCGTGGCCCATTTCGATCTGGCGCCGCTCGAGCAAGGGCTTCACTTTGTCCGACAGGTCCAGCAGCCGCAGCAGGTTGCTGACCGCCGCTCGCGATCGGCCGACGGCTTCGGCCGCTTCGGCATGAGTCAGGTCAAATTCACGAATAAGCCGGTCCAGCGCCCGCGCCTCTTCCAGCGGATTGAGGTTTTCACGCTGGATGTTCTCGATAAGCGCCAACGCGATCGCCGACTCGTCAGGGATGTCCCGAATTACCGCCGGGATCTCGGCGAGACCAGCCAGTTGCGCCGCACGCCAGCGACGTTCACCGGCAACGATCTCGTAACGCTGAACGTCGCCAGTCTTCCTTAATCGCCGTGCAACGATCGGCTGCACCACGCCCTGCACCCTGATCGAGTTGGCCAGGTCCTCCAGCGAGTCCTGGCGCATATCGATACGCGGCTGGTACTGGCCACGCTGCAACAGCTCGACCGGAATCTGCCTGAGGACGTCCTGCTCACCTGCCTCAGCCGCGGCCGGTTTCGACGCGGGCTTGCTGAGTAATGCATCCAGGCCCCGGCCCAGGTGTTTCTTCTTCGCTGTCATTGCTTGTTCCTAAACGGCCTCCGCCATACGTGCATCCTCGCGTCGGAGGACCTCGCCCGCCAGGGCCAGGTATGCGATTGCGCCGCGAGACGAGCGATCGTGCAGCAATGCCGGGCGGCCGAAGCTCGGCGCTTCGGCCAGTCGTATGTTTCTCGGTATAACTGTACGAAACACTTTCCTGTCAAAGTGTTCGATGAGCTGCATCGATACTTCGTTTGCCAGATTGACGCGCGGATCAAACATCGTGCGCAGGATACCGTACATCTCGAGATCCGGATTGACCGAATCCCGCACCTGGTCAATCGTATTGAGCAACGAACTCAGGCCCTCCAGGGCGTAGTACTCGCATTGCATCGGAATCAGCACACCATCGGCCGCTGTCAATGCATTAATGGTCAGCATGTTAATCGACGGCGGACAATCGATCAGAATGAAATCGTAGAGCCCGGTTACCGGCGCGAGCGCTTTCTTTAGCTTCATTTCCCGGCCGATCTCCCGCAACAGATTGACTTCGGCCAGCGTCAGGTCTGCGTTGCCCGGCAATACGGCGAACCCTCCCTCGGGCGGCGAAACGATCGTGTCGGCGGCCGTCGCGTCGCCGAGAAGCACGTCGCAGGCCGAGAATTCGACCTCCATCTTGTTGATGCCGCAGCCCATCGTCGCATTGCCCTGCGGATCCATGTCGACCAGCAGCACGCGCCGCTGCGTCGCAGCAAGCGATGCCGCCAGGTTGACGCAGGTGGTCGTTTTACCCACCCCGCCTTTTTGGTTGGCAATTGCCAAAATTCGCGTCATGCAATCAGCCCGATCCGGTTACGGGAGCTATTCCCGTCGCAACAGCACCGCATGCCGAGATCCCTGCGGAAGGCCCGGCACCTCGAGTTCCGATACGGCGCGACCCCACGGCTTGTTGCTCATTTGTTCTAGTTCGTCAGCCGGGTAGCGCCCTTTCAGCGCGACAAGCACCCCGTCCTCTCGTACGTGATGCCCGGCAATCTCCACAAGACGTGGCAATGCGGCCAGCGCCCGGACAATCACGGTATCAAAGCGGTGGCCGGGTGCATAGTCCTGTCCCCTGCCTTTGATCGCCGTTACGTTGTCGAGGCCCAGCAGGCTCGCAGCGTGCTGCACGAACATGATTTTCTTGTTATTGCTATCGAGCAGCGTGAACTGCCTTGCCGGCTCCGCAATCGCGAGCGGCAACCCCGGAAACCCGGGGCCTGTACCAACGTCCAGCACCGTCGCCCCCTCCAGCAACGGACGCGCAACCAGGCTGTCAAGAAGGTGTGCCGTGATCATCTCCCCGGGCTCACGAATAGCGGTCAGGTTGACGCGCTGGTTCCATCTTCGCAGTTCATTGAGCAACGCCGCCAATTTTTCGGCGGTGCCATCCGGGTAGGTCTGGCCGAGATTTTGAATCGCAGCGTCGATCTCTTTAGCGCGCACGGTCACCAGCAAACCTCGGTCGCTATTTGCCGCCTACGAGGTGTTCCCGAAAGAACAGAATCATAGCCTGCTGATAGGTGTCCCGGTTGTCCTTTTTTCGGTAACCATGACCTTCGTTCAGGGCATTCATGTACCAGACGGTATGGCCTTTTTCGCGCAACGCCGCGACCATTTGTCGGGACTCCGTCACCGGAACTCGCGGGTCGTTTTCGCCCTGCACGATGAACAGTGGAATGCCGATTTTTTCGACGTTGTTCAGCGGACTGATTTTCTCGAGATATGCCCGCATCGCAGGGTCACGCTCATCGCCATACTCTGCGCGCCGGAGATCGCGGCGATAGTCCTGCGTGTTCTCGAGAAACGTGACGAAATTGCTGATGCCAACGAAATCGACGGCCGCTTTCAGTTTTTCGCTGAAATGAACGGCGCTCGCCAACACCATGTAGCCGCCATAGCTGCCACCGTAAACAGCCACGCGGTCGGCATCGAGATCGGGTTGTGTCGCAATCCAATTCAGCAGTGCGCCGATATCCTTTACCGAGTCCTCGCGCTGGAAGCCGTTGTCGAGGCCCAGATAGGTCTTGCCGTATCCTCTCGAACCGCGAACGTTCGGTTGCACTACCGCGACGTCGAGCTTGTCGATCCACATCTGGTAGGTGCTGCTAAACGCGGGCCGGGCCTGCCCTTCGGGGCCGCCATGAATCGAGATGACAACCGGAAACGGCCCGTCGCCGGCCGGCTTGTAAACCCAGGCGGGTATCTGCCGCGGCTGGTCGCCTGCCTTGTCGAACGTCGGGTAGCGGACGAGCTCGGGTATTCGAAACTGCGTCATGTCCAGACCGCCAATCTCACTCGCGGTCCAGCGCGTCAACTCACCATACTCCAACGGCGCCTCACCTAAATCGAGGACGAAAGAGTCGCTGGGTGTCTGCGGTGTATTCAATGTCATCGCGACGCGCCGATCATCCGGGCTGAACCGGACGCCGAATGTGAGGCCCGTCGGAATGCTCTCGACCCTCCTGAACTCGCGAGACCTCGTGTCCAACAGGTAGACACGTGACGTGCCGTCTTCGTTAGTGACAAACACCATGCGGCTGCGGTCATGGCTGATGGTCGCGCTCGAGACCCCCCACGGAATATCGCTTGTGACAATGGCCGGCTTTGCGCCCGGGGCCGCCGGCTGCCACGCCAGCCGATCGAATTCGCTGCCCTGGTCCGTGATGAGCCAGATGCCGCCCGAGTGGTCATCGAACGCGACCGGGATGTTGGTGCTCCGGTTGTCAGGGCCGCCCGCGAGCAGCGATGCCTCACCCGAATCGAGGTCCAGCAGGTGTATCCGTGAATCTGTCGCGCTGACGTAATTCATCAGTAGCAGCCTGGTGCCGCTCGCAGAAAATTCTGCCGCCTCCCACCATGTGCCATCCGGGGACTCCAGCGCAATCTCAGCGGCGCCCGGATCAGCCGGGTCCATTACCCAGACATCGTTCGACGCGCCGTTGCGCCGCGTGCTCTGGTAAGCAATGCGCCGGCCCACGCGATCCCAGACAACGGCGGTATTCCTGGACTCGCCGTCGGTCAGCATTGTCGCTTCGCCGCTCGACGGATCTAACGCGAATATTTGCGAGAATTCGCTACCGCCGGCATCGCGAGCAAAAAGCAGCTGCGAGCCGCCGGGTCGCCGCGTGACCTCGCTGACCGGCTCACGGTAGAACGTGAGCTGATGCCGTGCGCCACCAGGCATGTCCACGCGGTGAATGGAATCGACGTCGCCAAAGCCGGTCGACACGTAAATGCCGGCACCATCGGCGGTCCAGGCGCGAAAGCCCGCGGCGCGAATATTCTGGAAGCGCATGAGGTCGACGACGACGTCGTCAGGTATCTCGGGGACGTCCTCCATGACCAGGCTGCCGTCATGCACCGTGCGATGCTCGACATCAGCCGATGCCGTCGCAGCCGCAAGAAAAACTACCAGTAGGAGCGCGCCCCGGCGCGCGAAGCAGCGCGGCAGGCGCAAGCCTGCTTCGGGATGTCGAATTGCCTGGCGCGCACAGATCAGCGCGTCCGTGCGCGGGCAGCTACACAACGAGCAGCGCCATGAAGTCGTCGACAGACGTCGCCGCAAGCTTTGCGCGGTCGGCGCAAAGTGCATCGAGTTCTGCCCACTGCTTCGCGGCCAGCTTTGGTGAAACGCTGTCGGCAAACTTCTTCTTGAGAACCGGGATACCTTCATCGCGGCGCTCGCGATGGCCAATCGGGACGTGAACTTCGACGCGATCCGTGCTGCTGCCATCTTTGAAGAAGACCTGTACGGCGTTGCCAATGTAGCGGTGCTCCGGGTCAAAATAGTCCTTCGTGTATTGTGGATTCTCTTCGACCGTCATTTTGTCGCGCAGTTCATCGATGCGCGGGTCGCTGGCGACAGAGTCTTCGTAATCAGCGGCCGTCAAACGCCCAAGGATCAGCGGCACCGCTACCATGTACTGGATGCAGTGGTCGCGGTCCGCCGGGTTATCGAGGGGGCCGGTCTTGTCGATGATACGAACACCGGCCTCCTGCGTCTCGATGACGACTTTTTCGATCTCGTCAATGCGGTCCTTCACATCGGCATGCAGTGTCATACCGGCCTCGACCGCCGTCTGCGAGTGAAACTCGGCCGGAAAAGAGATCTTGAAGAGAATATTCTCCATGACGTAGCTGCCATACGGGCGCTGGAACCCGAATGCTTCGCCCTTGAACAACACGTCGTAGTAACCCCAGGTCTTCGCCGTCAGCGCCGACGGATAACCCATCTCGCCGGTCATCGCGATGAGCGCGAGGCGCACGGCACGGCTGGTCGCATCACCGGCGGCCCAGCTCTTGCGAGAACCCGTGTTCGGCGCGTGACGATAGGTGCGCAGCGAGCAGCCATCGATCCAGGCATTGGAAACCGCGCTCAGCACCTGCTCGCGGTCTCCGCCGAGCATGCGCGTGACAACGGCCGTCGACGCAACGCGTACGAGCAGCACGTGGTCCAGGCCAACCCTGTTGTAGCTGTTTTCCAGCGCCAGTACGCCCTGGATCTCGTGCGCCTTGATCGCGGCGGCGAGTACATCTTTCATCAACAGCGGGTCTCTGCCGGCAGCGCGGGCCTGGCGACTCAAATAATCGGCCGTCGCCAGGATGCCGCCGAGGTTGTCGGACGGGTGGCCCCACTCCGCCGCAAGCCAGGTGTCGTTGAAGTCGAGCCAGCGGTTCATCGCGCCGATATTGAACGCCGCCATGACCGGGTCGAGCTCATACGATGTCCCGGGCACTCGCGCGCCGCCGGACAGCATTGCACCAGGCACCACAGGGCCGAGCAATTTCGTGCACGCCGGATAGTCCAGCGCCTGAAACCCGCAGGCCAGCGTGTCCATGAGACAGTAATGAGCGGTTTCAAAAGCGAGCTCGCTGTCCACCTCAAAATCGCAGACGTAGTCTGCAATATCGACGAGCGCGGCATCCCAGTCGGCACGTTTGGCCGAGCGTATATCAATATTTGACATTGTCATTCCTATTAGACAGCCAGGGCCCCGAGTCGGCCCATTCGTCGTTGCAGACTATCGGCTCTCTATCGAGACCCATTCCTGTAAACCCGGTCCGATGTAGTCGGCGGCCGGACGTATCAGCTTGTTGTCCGCGCGCTGCTCCATGATATGTGACGCCCAACCCGTGATGCGTGAGCACACGAAGATCGGGGTAAAGAGATACGTCGGGATGCCCATGAAATGATACACGCTGGCGGCGAAGAAGTCGGCATTCGCGAACAGCTTCTTTTCGTCCCACATGACTTTTTCGATCGCTTCCGAGACCGGATAAAGCGTCGTGTTGCCGACATCGTCGGCGAGCGCCTTCGACATTTTCTTGTTAACCGCATTGCGTGGATCCGACGTCGTGTAAACGCGATGGCCGAAGCCCATGATCAGGTCTTTACGCTCGAGCATGCCGTGCACGCCCGCGATGGCGTCTTCCGGCGAGTCGAACCGGGAGATCAGTTCCATGGCCGCCTCGTTGGCGCCGCCATGCAAAGGTCCTCGCAGCGCGCCGATGGCCCCTGTGACCGCGGAGTGCATGTCCGACAAGGTGCCGGTAATAACGCGGCCCGCGAATGTCGACGCATTGAACTCATGCTCCGCATAAAGAATCAGCGTCGTGTCGAGGCACTTGCGATGCAGCTCCTTTGGCGCTTCGTCGTGCAACATGTGCAGGAAGTGCCCGGCGATGCTGTCATCGTCCGTTTCCGTGTCGATGCGTACGCCGTCGGCGTGGAAGCGGTGCCAGTAAAGCAACACGGATGGCAGACAGGCGAGCAGACGATCGGCCGTGTCCTGCTGATTGGAAAAGTCACCCTCCGGCTCGATGTTGCCCAGAAACGAAACCCCTGTGCGCAACACGTCCATCGGGTGGGCGTCAGCCGGAACCATTTCGAGAACCGTCCTCAGCGCATCGGGAAGCCCGCGGTTTGCCTTGATCCTGGCGATGTAGGCATCGAGCTCCGCCCGCGTCGGCAGCGCCCCGTGCAACAGCAGGTACGCCACCTCTTCGAAGCTGGCATTGTCGGCGAGGTCGTAGATGTCGTAGCCGCGATATGTAAGGCCGGCACCTTCCTTACCGACTGTGCAAATATGTGTACTGCCTGCGGTAACGCCGGCGAGTCCGCCCGTCTTTTTCTTAGCTGCCATCTTTTTCTCCCGTCGTCAGGCCCTGTTCCTCGAACAGCGCATCGAGCTTGTCTTCATATGCCCGGTATCCGAGCACATCGTAGAGTTCTTCGCGTGATTGCATCGTCTTCACAACAGCCTGCTGCGTGCCATCGCGCCTGATCGTCTCGTAAACCGTAACCGCGGCCGCGGACATCGCGCGGAACGCGCTCAACGGATACAGCGTCATGGCCACACCAACCTCGGCCAGCTCTTCAGTCGTGAACAGTGGCGTCTTTCCGAACTCTGTCAGGTTCGCCAGTACCGGTACTTTAACGGCGTCCGTAAACTGTTTGTATTCATCGATTGTGGTAAGTGCTTCTGCAAAGATCATGTCCGCGCCTGCCTCGACGTAGGCGGCCGCCCGGTCGATGGCGGCCCGCTGACCCTCGACGGCATGAGCATCCGTGCGCGCCATGACGACAAACTGATCGTTGATTCGGCCGTCCACCGCCGCTTTGAGCCGATCACACATTTCACCGGGCTCGACCAGCGCCTTACCGGGTCGATGACCGCAGCGCTTGACCGCTACCTGGTCTTCGAGGTGACAGCCGGCGGCGCCAGCCCACGTCATCTCGCGGATCGTACGGGCAATCATGAACGCGCTCCCCCACCCTGTATCGGCATCGACGAGCAGCGGAACATCGGTCGCAGAGGCAATCCGACGGATGTCCTCCGTGACGTCGTTAAGCGTCGTCACTGCAAGGTCCGGCAGGCCAAACGAAGCGTTGGCTACTCCCGCGCCGGAGAGATAAATCGCCTTGAAACCGGCCCGCTCTGCGAGCATCGCCGTGTACGCGTTAATGGTGCCGGCGATCTGAAGCGGGCGCTCTGCCTCAAGCACGGCACGGAATCGGGCTCCTGCACTCATCGCGAATCCTCTCTGGTTCGGGTCCGAAGCGCCGTTTTCACCCTTTTTAATCTGGATTAAAACCGGCGGGGGCGAGAATTCTAAACCACGAGAGGGGTCATTCCCAAATTGACCGCTTGCTCAATTAATTTCTACGATTGTCCGCCCTGTGACCGTGCCATCGATATACGCCTGAAAGGCGTCCGGCAGCTCATCAAACGCTATCGTACGGTGGCCGATCGTGTCGAGATGCCGAGGCTCCAGGTCCCCGCCGATCCGTGACCAGACGGCTCGCCTGAGGTCGCGCGGCGTATCGACCGAGTTGATGCCGAGCAGGCAAACCGCCCGCAGGATAAACGGCAATACGGTGGTATTGAGCGCCGGGCTGGCCGCCAGTCCGATGCTCGCGATATTGCCGCCATAGCGCATCGTACGTGTCAGCCACGTCAGGTAATCGCCGCCCAGGTTGTCGATGGCGCCGGCCCATTCAGCCTTTTCCATGGGCCGCTTGCCGAGATCAATCTCATCGCGCAACAGTATTCGCGCTGCGCCGATCTCGCGAAGATAAGCCTCTTCCGTACCCTTGCCTGTTACCGCGACGACTTCATAGCCGCGCCCCTCAAGCATGTCGATCGCGACGCTGCCCACGCCGCCGGTAGCGCCGGTGACGACAACGGGGCCGAGATCGGGCGTTTGCCCGTTCTGCTCCATCCGGTGTATCGCGAGCGCCGCCGTATAGCCGGCCGTACCGATGCGCATGGCCGCGGCAGCGGTTATGCCCTCCGGGATCGGTACCAGGCAGCTGCTGTCGAGGCGCGCATACTCCGAATAGCCGCCGTCCACGGTCTCGCTGAGGCCGCAGCCATTGACCAGCACCTCGGTGCCGGGCTGAAACTCCGCGTCTTCGGAACTGACAACGACGCCGGCCAGGTCGATGCCGCCATTCAGCGGATAGCGTCGCAGAATTCTTCCCTTTCCGGTCGCAGCAAGTGCGTCTTTATAGTTAATCGTCGAGTGGCTGACCCGGACCACCACGTTGCCTGCCGTCAGGTCATCGACCGACAGCTCTTTGAAAGCGGCAACGACCTCGCCATCCTGCTGATCGATTCGATACGCGCGAAAACGGTCCATTGCTTATCTCCTTTTCTCGAGGCGATCGAGCCAGGCCACGAGGCCGGCCGCATTCAGTGTCACATCAACCTGCACGATGGACCTTAATGCGTCGCTGTCACCTTTGAAGCCATGCTCGATAATTCGCGTCGACAGGTACTCGTACATCGCCGCCTGTAGCGCATCGTCCCGGTCGTCGGCATTGCGACAATCAAGCGCCATCTGCTCATAAGCATCGATACCCGCGTGCATGTCACCAGCCAGACGATCGAGGTCGCTTACGCGGCTGTAGTGGGTGAGATAAACCTGCTCGGGATCACAGGCCATGATTCGGTCGACCGATTTGTGGGCCTCGCGCGGATCAAAGCTGGCCGGCGTCGATGTCGGAAAGATGAACTCGCCCCTTGCCGTGTCCAGCTCGCGGTAGGAAATGCCGAAATTGTCACCCGTGAACACACCGCGTGAGGCGGGATCGTTGAGACAGTAATGATGCCGCGCGTGCCCTTCTGTAAACAGCGTCTGCATTTCCCGGCCGCAGAAATCGACCCACTGGCCGTCTTCGGCGACGACAACACGCCGCTCGTCGATGGGGAGGATCTCACCGTACAGTTCACGGGTGCGCGCGACGCCGTAAACCGCCTCGGTGCCTTTGATGAGCTTCTCCGGGCTGATCATGTGCGGCGCGCCGCGCGGATGAATGACGCAGCATGCATTCGGCAGGTGTTGCATAAGCAGCCCGGCGCCGCCCGCGTGGTCGAGATGAATATGGGTGAGGAAAACGAAATCGACATCGGCCGCATCGACGTCCTGCTGATGCAGCGCGTCCAGTAATAGCGGAACACTATCGTTGTTGCCGGTATCGACGAACGCGCCTCGCCCGTCTTCGACAATCAGGTGGCTCGCATCCTGCAGTGGCCGAAGGTACTCCGTATCGACGGCAAGAATACCGTTATCAAGTGTGGTGATTTGTGCGCTGTTACACGGCGTCATGTCTTCAGGAGCGATCCGGGCAAAGACTATTCGGACTTTGTGGTTTCGAGGCCGTCGAGGCTGGCAAAGTAACGCGCGAGCAGCGCCACGTCCTCTTCGGCAATCAGTGCGGCCTGTGCGCGCATGACTGCATCGCCACGCGTCCCGTCGCGATACTGACCCAGGGCGTGCTCAAGGTAGCTTTCGTGTTGCCCCGCCAGCGTCGGCCACGCCACATTGACGCTGATGCCGTTTTGTCCGTGGCACGCGGCGCAGGCGGTAGCGGCCTCGAAGGAAGCGCCTGCGGTGCCACCCGCCGCAACCGTGTCGCCACCCAGGCTCGCAAGGTAAGCCGCGACGTCCTCGATCTCCTGGTCAGTCAGGCTCGTTGCCTGCGCCTGCATGGTCGGGTGTGGGCGGGTGCTGTCACGATAACGCTTGAGCGCGATGACCAGGTAGCCGGCTTTCTGGCCGCCGAGCTTGGGGACGCGGTACGACGGGTAGGCATTACGATAGCCTTCTATACCGTGGCATCCAAGGCACGTGTATCCGAGCTCTTTGCCTGCCTCGGCATCGCCTTCGGCAATGGCGGCCTCAGTCAGAAAAAAGGTCGTTAATAGGAGTGTCGCGGCGCGGGCTACGATCTTCATGTTCGTAATCACTTGGTTATTCAATGGCTTTCATGCCCGAACACGCGTTGGGGCAATTTGTGAGGTCGCTATGGTAGTGACACTCGCCGCCGATTTCTAGCAGTAACTTTTAAGATTGCTCGCAACGGCGTGCTAGCATCGGCCCGTTCCGAACCCGCAAACAGGTATCCATCGTGAAAAAAGGCATCGTCGCCCTGCTCGTCGTCCTCGCCCTCGTCGTCATCGTCTCCCCTGGTATCCTGGGTCGGCTGGCCGAAAAGAGTGTTGACGAAAACCTCAACTGGGCGGCGCAGGAAAGCGGCGACCTGGTCGTAAGCTCCGACAGCTTTGATCGGGGCTGGTTTTCCTCTGAGGGACAGCATCGGGTTGAGCTCCGCGAGGGCAATCTGAAAGCCATGCTGAAGACTATGGGTGGTCCTGACGCCGACAGAAGCCTGCCGGTGCTCGTCATCAACACACATCTCGACCACGGCCTTATCCCGGTTTCGTCCATGTCTCGGGAAGGGGGCTCTTTGGCGCCGGGTCTCGGCAATGCCGTGTCGACGTTGAGTGTCGAGTTTGCCGACGGCGAGAAGGTCGATATTCCGGGAACCATATACAGCAACATCGGACTTGGCGGCGAGCTCGAGTCGAGCTACGTGCTGGAGTCCGGCACGCGCGAGGAAAGCGGTACGACAGCGAGCTGGGGGCCGACCGAGATCAACATCACGACAAACCCGTCCAGTGGCGCCGTGGCTTTCTCCGGCAGCGTCGACGCGCTTTCGTTTGCCGACGAGATGGATTCGCTTGCCGTTGACGAGCTCGTGTTTTCGGGCAACCAGGCGCCCACGAAGTTCGGCTTCGCCGTTGGTGACCTGAAGCTGGAGCTCGACACCCTGTCAATGTCGACCGATGGCGCTCAGGCGGGCGGACTGAAGCGCGTGAGCATTGACGGACAAACGAATCTCGATGACGGCCGGCTCAGTGGCCGAACGTTGCTTGAAATGGAATCCCAGGCCCTTCCACAGGTCGGTGAGTTTTCGATCGTGGCCGATATCAGCCTCGAAGGTGCTGATGCAGAAGCCCTCGGCGCTTTGCAAGCGGTGCTGGAAGCGCAGGGAGCGAGCCCGGACCCGGGGCAAATATTCAGCGTCGTCGAGGATGACCTGAAGCGCCTGCTCGCATCCGGTATCGAGATGCGCTTCGATCAATTCGATGTCACATTGCCCATGGGTACGGTCAAGACGAAACTCGATATCAGCGTCGCCGAAGAAGATGCGGCGACGTTCGAGTGGACATCATTGCTGCTCGCGACCGAGGCTTCCGCGGATATTTCTGTTCCGGAGGCCCTGATAGACATGGCCACGCAAATGAACCCACAGGCCGGCGCCGCCGTTGGCATGGGCTTCCTGCAGAAGAACGGCGATGTCTACGAAATGAAGGCGGAATACAAGAAGGGCCTCTTGACGATTAACGGGGCGCCGATGCCCATTCCACTGGGCAACCTGTAGGCGCCCCCGCATCCGTGTCTCAAAGATCGATTTCGTCCACACGGTGACAGGCAACACGCGTCCCTTTGACCTCCCGCGTTTTCGGTAGCTCTATCGAACAAATTTCGACCGCGTATTCACATCGCGGATGAAACACGCATCCCGGTGGTGGCTCCAATAACGATGGCACTTCGCCGCGCAGCGGAGCTTTCCTGCGCGCGACAACCGGGTCCGGTACCGGCACAGCGTCGATGAGCGCCCTCGTATAGGGGTGGCGCGGGCGCGAAAACAACGACGCATTGTCGGCGAGCTCGACCAGCCGGCCCATGTACATGACAAGAACGCGGTGGCTGATCGCCCGTACCACGGCAAGGTCGTGCGAAATGAAAATGATTGAAAGACCGGTGTCTTCTTGTGCTTTACGAAGCAGTGCCAGCACCTGTTCTCTTACGGAACCGTCGAGCGCAGCAACGGCCTCATCGCAAATCAACACCTTCGGCCCAAGCACCAAAGCGCGTGCAATAGCGACGCGTTGCGCCTGACCGCCGGACAGCTCGTGCGGATAGCGACCGAGGTGCTCGCCCCCGAGACCGACCTGTTCGAGCGTCTCGACGACCCTGGCAAGTCGTGCTTTCGACGAAAGTGCCGGCTCATGCACCGACAGCGGCTCGCCGACGAGGCTTTGTACCCGCATTTGCGGGTTCAGCGCACCCACCGGGTCCTGAAAAACGAGTTGCAGGTCCCTGCGCTGCGCTTTTGCGCGCCGCTCAACGGGTCCTTCGAGCGGCGCTCCGGCATAAACGGCACGCCCCGACTGCTTCGGCACCAGGCCCAGGACGGCCCTGATGAAGCTGGACTTTCCAGAGCCGGATTCGCCAACCACGGCAACGGTCTCGCCACCGCGTAACGAAAGGCTTACGTCGTGAACCGCATGCAGCCGCTTCTTGCCGAAAGCCGCGTAACTGACTTCGATCGCTTCTATACCGAGAATCGACGGGGCCGTCGCCGGTGGCGGTATGTCTGCCCTGTCGATCCGCGGTGCGGCATCCAGGAGCCGCCGCGTATGCGCGTGCCCGGGCGATGCAAACAACGACGTCGTCGCGCCGGCGTCTACCAGGCGGCCCTTTTCAAGAACCAGCATGCGCTCGCAATATCCCGCGACCACCCCGAGATCATGAGTGATCAACAACAACGCGGTGTTGTCGCGAGTCTCTTCGAGCAATTCCAGTATCTGCGCCTGTACCGTAACGTCGAGCGCGGTCGTCGGCTCGTCGGCAATCAAGAGATCCGGCTCGGCAATCAATGCGGACGCCAGCATGACGCGTTGTCGCATGCCTCCGGAAAGCTGATGCGGATACGCGCGGAATTGTCGCCAGGCATCCGGCAGGCCCACGCGCCCGAGCATTTCGATTACGCGTGCGTCGGCTTCCGAACCGAACGCCAGGTCGTGTCGCAGAAGAATCTCACGCAGCTGTCGCCCGATCCTGAGATAGGGGTTCAGCGCCTGCATCGGATCCTGAAAAACGATGCCGATTCGCGTCGCACGCAGCTCGTTCAGTTTCTCCTCGGTCGCCGCCACCAGCTCCGTTCCGTCAAAGCGAATGCTGCCGCTTAGCCGCGCCTGCTTCGGCAAAAGGCCGAGAATGGCCAGCGCGGTTTGTGACTTGCCCGAGCCAGACTCACCAACGAGACCCACACACTCGCCCCGTCCGACTGAGAAACTGAGTTCATCGACGACGGCAGTATCGCCGTATCGAATCGAAAGGTCGTTGACGTCCAGCAAGCTCATTTGCCGTGCCTCGCATCGAAGAAGTCCCGCAGGCCATCGCCGAGGAAGTTGAAGCACATTAGAATCAGTGCCAGTAATCCAGCGGGAATCAGCAGCGTCCAGGACGCGCCTTCCATCTGGTTAACGCCGGCATCGACTAACGCACCGAGCGACGTCTGCGGCTCCTGCACACCCAGGCCGAGAAAACTCAGGAAAGACTCGACGAGAATGGCCTGCGGAATCGTCAGCGTGACATAAACGACGACGATGCCGATAAGGTTCGGTGCGATATGGCGCAGGATGATTCGACCGGTGCTCACGCCCGTCAGTCGCGCGGCGTCCACAAACTCCCGCTCTTTCAGGCTTAGCGTTTGTCCACGGACGATGCGCGCCATGTCGAGCCAGTTCACCGCACCGATGGCGATGAAGATCAGCAGGAAATTTCTTTCGAAAGCGACCATCAGGAGTATCACGAAAAATATAAACGGCAGCGCGTACAGCGTATCGACGACGCGCATCATCGCCGCATCGACACGCCCCCCGACGAAACCGGCAACGGCGCCATAGGTAACACCGATAACCAGGCTCACGAGGCTCGCCACAATGGCGACCAGCAAGGTCACACGAATGCCGAGCATCGTGCGCACGAACAGGTCCCGGCCAAGATCGTCGGTACCGAATATCTGCGCTCCCGCCATCGTCGGCGCCACGAGCTGATGATCAAGATCCGTCGTCACGTAGTCATGAGGACTGATCCAGGGTCCCACGAGCGCGAATGCGGCGATCGTCACCAGGATTCCGCCACTCACGCTAATCGCGCGGTTGATCGTGCCGCTCATCGGTAACGCACCCGGGGATCGATCGCGCCATAGAGGACATCGACGATGAGGTTCAGGAACACAATCAGCGCCGCATAAAAAACGACGATGCCGAGCACGAGCGTGTAATCGCGGTTCAGCGCGCCGCGAACAAAAAACTGTCCCAACCCGGGGATGCCAAAAATTTCTTCGACGACCACCGATCCGGTCAGGATGGCGGCGATAGCGGGACCCATATAGGAAAGCACCGGCAGCATAGCTGGCTTGAGCGCGTGCAGGCGCACGACTGTCATCGTGCCGAGGCCCTGGGCGCGCGCGGTGCGAATGAAATCCCGACCCAGCACATCGATCATGCTGGCGCGCGTGAGGCGCGCGATGTAGGCAATCTGCGGCAATGCCAGCGTGATTACCGGGAGCACCAGTCGCGACGCTCCCGTAGTGCTGCTCCACCCGGCGGGCAGCCACTGCAGCTTGACCGCGAGCAACAACACCAGCACCGGGGCAAACACGAACACCGGTATCGATATGCCCGTCATCGAGCCCGCCATGACCAGGCGATCAAGATAAGTATCCTGTTTCAGGGCGGCCACGGTCCCCGCGCCGACGCCGACGACGACGGCCAGCGCCATCGCCAACGCGCCAAGTTGCAGAGAGAGCGGGAACGCAGCGCCGATCAATTCACTAACCGTGTAATCGCGATACCGGTAGGAGGGTCCGAGGTCGCCCTGCACGAGTCCGGTCAGGTAGCGTATGAATTGTTTCGGCAGCGGCTCATCGAGGTGATAGGCGCGCGCGATATTTGCCTCCACGTCCGCGGGAAGCGCGCGCTCGTCGTCGAACGGCCCGCCCGGCGCGGCGTGCACCATGAGGAAGGCCAGGACGATGACCAACAACAACGTCGGTATCGCCCCCAATACTCGGAGCAACGTATATCGCAGCAAGGTTGTGTTCCGCTAGTCGCGCGCCCGTTCGGACGCGCTGAGGCTCAGGTGCTGACTGTAATGATAATCAAGTACATTGTCTCCCCAGCCACTGACCTTGGGGCTGACGAGATGCTTGCTGACATAGAAGTACATCGGAATGACCGGATGATCCGCCAGCATGACCCTTTCGGCTTCTTCGAGGTACAAGCGGCGGCGTTCGGCGTCGACCTGGTTTGCCGCCCGCTCCAGTAATGACTCGTATTCGTCGTTCGAATAGCGCGGCATGTTTGCGGCGCTGCCGGCCTGCAACACGCTCAGGAATGTAAAGGCATCATTATAGTCGCCCATCCAGCTGGAACGAAACACCTGCGTCACCTCCGCGTCGCGCATGTTGGACAACAGCACCTGGAACTCTTCGTTAATGAGTGTGGTCTGCACGCCAAGCACGTCGTTCCACATCGCCTGGACAGCAACCGCGATTTTCTTGTTCGTGTCCGACGTGTTGTATCGAAGCTCAACCTCGAGTGGGTTCGCATCACTGTAACCTGCCTCTTTGTACAAACGCCGCGCAAGCGTCTCCCGCTCCTCGCGGGCAAGCGGCGCAAAGCTCAAGACCGTTGGCTCGTAGCTCTCGACACCCGGAGGTACCCAGCTGAACGCCGGCGCTTCGCCTCGTCCTGTCACCTTTGCCGCAAGCTGTTCCCGGTCGATGGCCATCGACAAAGCCTGGCGCAGCTCCGGATTATCCTTGAACGGTGGCTTCGAAAGATTAAACCCGTAGTAGTAGATGCCAAGGTACGGCGCTACGCGCAGCTCGCCGCCAAATTGCGCTTTCAGTTCTGAAAAATTGTCGGGCGGTACGGTACTGGTAATGTGCAGCTCGCCCGCCCGGTAGCGATTCAGCTCCGCCGCGTCCTGCACGACAACATGATAGTTCACGCCGTCAAGGGCGGTATGTGCGTTGTTCCAGTAATGTTGGTTGCGCCGCAGCTCGAGAACAGAGCCTGGCACCCAGGCGTTGAGGACGTAGGGGCCGTTCGACAACAGTTTGCCCGGGCGCGCAAAACCATCTCCGTGTTCTTCGATCGACGACGGATGCAATGGAAACGTGCTCGGGTGTGTCAACAGGCTCAGAAGATAGGGTGTCGGTCGGGCGAGCTTTAGAACCACCGTCCGGTCATCGGGCGCCTCAACGCCCAATGATTCCGGGGACAGGGTGCCCGAGACGATCTCGGGCGCATTGACGACCGCGGCCAGCATATTGGCGTAGAACGCGCCCGTCGCCGGCGTCACGAGCCGGCGCAGGCCTGATACGAAATGCTCCGCTGTAACGGGGTCACCGTTCGACCATCGCACCTCGCTTCGCAGATGAAACGTATAAGTCAGACCGTCGGCCGACACGTCCCAGCGTTCGGCCGCCGCGGGCACCAGCTCTCCGCTCGATGAGTACGCGAGAAGGCCCTCCCCCAGGTCCCGCAGAACCTCCGCCGCCTGGGTGCTGCGAGCCTTGTGATGGTCGAGGCTTTCCGGGTCGGTAGGAATGCCGCGTTGCAACACGCTGCCGGAATCCGGCGCGTCAGTCGAGCAGCCAGTAACTGCACCGACGGACAAGAAAGCGAAGAGTAACAAGAGCCAGGATGATTTCATCGGCGAAGAATACCTGATTCCGGAACGCATTCGCCCGTTCGCTCATCATCAATGCGATTGACTGTTCTGCCGCTCCGGCTTTGTCTGAAGCCGCTAACGTCGCGGGGCATCGGCCGTCCGCTCACCAGACCAATGGTATGTCGCCGCGATCGCCAAGCTGCGTTCAGGCCGATTTCCTGAGCTGCCTCTTCTTCAGGTGAATCAGCAATAGCGACACGGCCGACGGCGTCATGCCTTCGAGCCTCGAAGCCTGGCCCAGGGTAACGGGTCGCGACTGCTGCAGCTTCTGTCGGGCTTCGTTCGACAAGCCATCGACCGCCGCGTAATCGATGTCCTCGGGCAGCCGTAAGGACTCCTGCTTCGCGTGCTTCGAAATCTCACGTTCCTGGCGCTCGATGTAGCCCGCGTACTTCGCCTGCACTTCGAGCTGCAGCTC
>Ga0209567_10000641_pt1 | contig 19008 bp, 16 predicted proteins | sample COG_12_FD_184756 | JGI IMG/M metagenome (GOLD analysis project Ga0209567, IMG submission 184756) | Pelagic marine sediment microbial communities from the LTER site Helgoland, North Sea, for post-phytoplankton bloom and carbon turnover... | ecosystem: Environmental > Aquatic > Marine > Neritic...
GAGCGACGAGGTAAGGCTTGCGTGGCCCAAGCTCCCAAGTGAATCCGGCCACCTATGCAAGCCGAGCCGTCCGGCACATCTCCGTGTCGTGTCGCGCTGAGCCCCGGTATGCGTCGTTAGTAGCCGCCGCCTCTTTGGAAGCGTTTCCATGCCGCGCATGGGGTTCCGTAGCGCTTCTTGACGTATTGGAGGCCCCAGGCGATTTGCGGCCAGGGGTTTGTTCGGTAGTCGACGCCGTAGGCCTTTCCCCAATCGGACATTTTGTTGCACGGGTAGGACTGCGGGATGCCGCATGCGCCGGTGCGCTTGTTACGCGCGCGGTGGTTCCAATGGCTTTCCGCCTGCCATAGCTTGTCGAGGCATTGGAACTGCGAAGCGTTGTCCCACTTGGCGTATTCGGTGCGAATCAGGTGGCGTGCGATTTCCTTGTTCTGCGCCGCAGTGTTGTTCGTCGCCTTCAGCGTCGGCTTGGCGTCCGATGTGGTGCTCGCACATGCGCTGACGGCTGCCAGTACGGCAATACGCGCGAGCACTCTCATTCGTGACTCCGGACCTGTCGACGCGTCACATCGTCCCCCTGATGGAGCGTAGCAGCCCGATCACCCAGGGACCGAGGGAATCTGCACCTTTTCATCCCGGCCCTCGTGTTCGAGCGCCACGTAGAGCGAGCCTTCCAGGGTGCCTTCCCATGGTTCGCGTAGACGTTGCCTCGATGCGATGTCGAGTCGGACCGACACCGCCAGCAAGGTGGCTTCCAACTGAACGCGATGATCGGCTTCCATATCCCAATGCAACACCAGCGCGAGTCCGCCGAGCTGATGCGCTTCGGTGATGAAGACGTGGGCCTCGGCGAACGCGTGCTCCAATGCGTGAAGCGCCTCGGACGTGGTCGCACGCATGGTCGCGGAAAGTGCGCAGGGTGAGGACACCGCGAGCTAGACTTCTACGGGCGGGTTATCCCGTGCCCATTGGTACGCCATGTACGACGAAACCAAGTGGCACACCCAGCCGAGAAAGCCGCCGCTGCCGATCCACAGCCCCGGCGTGATGATCAGCCAGATGACCCCGCGCAGGAATTTGCCGTTGTAGAGCTGTCCGACGCCGGGAATGATGAACGACAACACCGCGGCAGTACCAGGACGATCCATAGGCCCAAGGTGTGTCGCCTGCCTGCCTTGTCAACGACGAGGGAAATTAGCCCTTTCAAAAAGGGGTCTGACCCTTTTGTGACCCCTTTGCGTGATTGCGCGGGTGGGCAAACTCTGCCACGGCTAAGGGTCGTGAAGCTTTCAGCAGACGCATTGATTGCCCCATCGCATCCTGTCGCTCGCCTGCCGGAGGAGTGGGAGGCGTGCGTCGTGGCGTGGGGTGAGCCTGCGTATCGCGGCAAGCAGATCTTCGATTGGATCCATCGCCAAGGTGTCCTCGACCCCGACGAGATGAGCAACGTCCCGAAGCGCCTCAGGGAGCGTCTGAAAGAGGAAGGCGTGGGATGGCCGATCGACATCGTCTCTGCGCATGAATCGACCGACCGAACCAAGAAGCTCCTCGTCGGAATGCCGGACGGCGAAAAGGTGGAGACCGTCCTGATCCCCCAGCTCGGCGACGAGCGCTTGGTCACCCAATGCATCTCGAGCCAGGTCGGTTGTGCGATGGGCTGTGTGTTCTGCGCTTCTGGCGTGGCTGGTTTGAAGCGGCAGATGACCGATGCCGAAATCGTCGCACAGGTGCTCCTCGGCCGGCGCGAGCTCGGGCCGGACCAGCGCATCCGCAACGTGGTGTTCATGGGGATGGGTGAGCCGCTCCACAACTACGACGCGGTCGCCCGCGCGCTCGTGCTCCTCACACACCCGGACGGCGTCGACCTTTCCAAGAGGCGCGTGACGGTGTCCACGAGCGGTCTCGTCAAGCAAATCGATCGCCTCGGCAAGGACTTCGACGGTCAGGTGCAGCTTGCCGTCTCCCTTCACGCGGTACGCGACGACGATCGAAGCAAGATCATGCCGGTGAACCGCAAGCATGGGCTCGAGGAGCTGACCGATGCGCTGCGACGTTATCCCCTTTCGAAGCGTCAGCGCATCACAATCGAGTACACGCTGATCCAAGACGTCAATGACTCGGTGAGAGACGCCAACGAGATGGTCGAGCTTCTTCGCGGCATCCCGGTGAAGGTGAACCTGATCCCGATGAATCCGATCTCGGCGTCCGACCTGCGCGCACCAGACTCGAGTCACGTCACGCGTTTCCAAGAGCAGCTCACGCGACGCGGGCTCTCGGTGTTCGTTCGGAAGACACGGGGCGACGACGTTGCTGCGGCCTGCGGACAGCTCGCTTTTCACGGCGAAGGGCCGCGGAGCGCTACCGCCTAGAACGGGGCGAGGGCTAGAGACTGCCCCGCGCTTTGAGTGCCTTGACGATGTCCGAAAGCTCTTTGTCGATGTCGTCCGGCGTCTTGATCGGCTGGAAACGCGCGTCGGGCCCATGCCGCTCAACGCGAAGGAATGCCGGATCGACGAATGCGGTCAGCTCACCCACCAGGCGCTCGAATTGTACTGCAGGCTTGCCGTCCACCGTCTTGTTCACGGCGAACCACGTCAGCGGGAAGTCAACGTCGATGGCTTCGGCGTCGAGCACGAACGTGTTGGTGTTGAACACCGGGATGCGCTCCTGGTCGAAGTCCTCCGGAAAGCGAAAGGCCTCGACGATCTGGGCTTTGCCGTCGACTCGGGCGGGCGCGCCGCCTTTGTCGCCGGGTTCTTTGGGCGCCATCTCGGCGGTGAGCGCGGCGCCGGACTCGAGGTGTGCGCCGATGATCGCCGGGTCGAGCGTGGCGGTTAGGTTGTCGACGTTGGACATCATGAGCACACGGCCGCCACGGTCGCGGAAGTCTTTGAGGATGCCCGAGCGGCGAAGTGCGAAGGAGAGGTCTCCGTGGCCCGGCGCATGGGGCGAGAGGGAGTCCGATCCGTCTCGGAAGAGCGACCCCTCCGGTGTGACACGAAGGGAGATGAACTGTGGGAAAGTCTTGATCGGGCAGCGCCCAGTGCTGAGCGGCTCGGCCATCTGCCGAATCGCTTCGTCGGTTGCGAAGCTTGTCATCAGGTAGACCGGGATCGTGGCGTCTGCCCGCTCGGCGACCCCTCTGATGTCCTCGAGCTTCAGCTCTAGAAACGACTTGCCGTCGAGCACTTCGACCGCCGCCTTGACGACTCCGCCAAACCGAGTTGCCATGCCACCCGCCAAGATCACCGCCGCGACTTCGCCCCGCCGCATGGCTTCCTCACCGCGTTCGCTGAGCGCCCGGCGAACGTCGCCACCGAGAGGAGGAAGGGCCTGGAGATCGCCCTCGTCGGGGGGCTCGACCTTCCCAGTGATGCGGTTTTGAGTTGCTCCAAGCTCGCCCTTGGCGAGACGCTCCCTCAACGAATCAAACGGAATATCTTCAAATCCGTATCGTTGAAGAAGTTGTGCGGTCTGTGCGTCTATTTCTTGTGAGGCCATCAGAATCGCCGAAACCCAAGCACTTTCTAGGCACTCTGTCGAGCGGGCGGCATCCGCTCGACACGTGGAGGATGACGGCAAGCCCAAGCGGACATACTAGTAAAGGAGGACCCATGGATTTCCCCATTCAGCTCACGGCGCTGTTCGCATTGTGTTTCGCAATGGTGCTTCCCGTTAGGGGAGCGGCTGACTACGAGGGGCCGGACGGTTACGGGGCCACGACGACGTACGAGCACGACGTCGCACACGATGGGTACGCGCAGGAAGCCAAGACGAGCGAGACGCCCGATCCGACTACGTACGTGGTCATCGAGACCGAGGAAGGCGCGACAGAGCAGGTCGATGGCGAAACGGTGATCGTCGTTCAGGAGCCGGAGCCGATCGCGGCCACCGAGCATGCCCCTCCGCCGCCTCAGACCGTCGAGGTCGAGCAGCCGGTCACCACTTGTCCCGCGGGGATCTGGGTCGACGGGTACTGGTACTACAGCAACGGTGCGTACCTTTGGGTCGACGGACACTGCGTCGTGGAGCGCGTGAACTATGTCTTCGTGGCTCCGCGATGGGATTATTACGCGAACGTTTGGTGGTTCGTGCCCGGCTACTATTGCCCGTGGGGCGTCTACGTCGGCTTTGGGTACTATCGCCCGTGGCACTGGTACCCGCCTTACTACGGTCCGTACTACCGTCACCCGGTACCGATTCGCAGAGGTGCGCCGTGGAGGCCGACGACCGTTCGAGCGCGGCCGGCCCCGCGCACGCCTAGCCGCGGCGTCCTAACTCGTCCCGGCTACCCGCGAACCATCACCGCCCAACGTCAGCCTCCTGCTACCTATGGGCGTACCGGCACCGTCGGCCGCGTCGGCGCTACTCCAGACCGCGGTCGCACCGTGACGCGAGCACCCACCGGTACCTCCACCGTCACTCGATCTCCCGCAACACGCGCCGCGACGGTGACGCGCACGAGTCCGAGCGCAACTCGGGTCGACGCCATCAACCGCGGCCGTCCGACTTCCCCACGGAGCACGGTCGTCTATCGGCCACCTGCATCGACCAGGCCTACCGCTACGCCTGGGCGCGCTGCTACGGTTGGCCGCGCCGGCACGGGGCCGACGCTCACCAGCAGTGTTCCCCGCTCGCCCTCGGGCAGCGCCGTCGTGAGTCAACCTCGGGTGAACCGTTCACGCACGGGCAATGTCTACCGACCCCCTTCGCGTTCCTCTTCAGCGCGTTCGGTGACTCGTCCGGGCGCCACTAGCCCGTCACGAACCGGCTCGGCGCGCCCATCGAGCTCGGGCCGTTCCCGCGGCGGTAGCATGGGCGGTCGCTCGAGCTCGAGCCCGAGCCGCTCGAACAGCGTGCGGAGTCCCAGCTTCGGGGGATCGCGGGGAGGCAGCTTGGGCCGCCCATCCGGCGGTTTTGGCGGTTCCCGCAGCGCGCCAGCCCCCCGCGGCCGTTAACCCTTTGTCGACTCTTTGCTCGGCAGGGGGGGTGATGTAACCCTACATAGGGGAAGTGCATTTAACCCCCTGAGAGCTTCCATGCGTCGCCGTTACCGAGAACCGGTCGTCATCGCCTTCGCGCTTGCGTTGATCGCATCGCTGTCGGTGCACCTTCCGGTCTATGAGGTGCTCGGTGGGCTGGCCGACCGCTTTCGCATGGAGGCCGAGGAGGCGAAGCAGGCCCAGAAATTCGAGCCGGTGGAGATCGATTTCGACGTTTCGGACAGCACCAAGTCCGAGCGGGCGCGGAAGAAGCCGCGCCAGCGTGAGCAGGCCAAGCGCGAGCAGGCCAAGCGCGAGCAATTGGCGAAGGCAGTGCAGGCACAAGCACAGCAGCAAGCCGAGCAGCAGCAAAAGCCCATGCAGCCGCCCATCAACGCGCCGCAGGCGGTGCAGCAACACAGCACGAACCCGGACGAAGTGCCCGACGACCCGCAGTACATCGCCGAGCAGAACAACCGGGTCGAAGAGGAAACCGTCGCCCGGATTCGCAACATGATCCGGGACGACGAGATGCCGTCGCCAGGCCGTCAGGAGAAGCCATCGGACACCTTGGAGGAACGGGGCAACTCCCGTGAGCAGGAGGTCGCCGAGGCTCGCAACAAGGAAGGCAGCGACGCCCGCAAGGTCACCGAAGAGGAAGCTCGCCGCAAGCGCCCGGACAAGGCGATTGAAGCCGACCCGATCAAGGCCGAGCGGGTATCGCGCCAGGCGCCCGACGGCAAGCGAGCCGAAACCAGCGGCGACCGGGCAGGCCAGACCGCTGACGAGACGATCACGATCACCGATTCGGCGGGCACCTTCAGCATCCGGCGACCAAGCGATGCCGGACAGGGCGGCGGCCGACGCGCGAAGGGGCGCGGCCCGGGTGGCAAGATGGCCTGGTCCCAGTTCGAAGCAGCCGTGGGGTCCGAGGAGCTGGAACAGGATCGCCGCGCGCACCTCGCGGAGCGCAGGTCCACGCAGCGCGGGATCGCGCGCGAAAAGACTTGGAACGAGTTCCGCGCAGCGATCGAGAACTACGCGCCCGGTGTGAAGCCCGGGGCCACCACCGCGCTCAACGCGGCGGCATCGCCTTTTGCAACGTACATCGCCGCGGTGCACCGGCGGATTCACCAACAGTTCGCGGATGGGTTTCTTCGAAGCCTGCCGATCGGCGGAAGCCCCTATCAAGACCCAACGCTGATGACGAAGCTGGAGATCGTGCTCAATCGGGATGGCTCGGTCCATCGTGTGGGCGTGGTCCGATCGAGTGGCCTGTTGCCTTTCGATTTTGGCGCGTTCAACTCGGTGCTCCGTGGACAGCCGTACCCACCCGCGCCATCTTCGATTCTCAGCGGCGATGGGCGCGTGTATTTCCACTGGGGCTTCTATCGAAACCAGCGCCAGTGCGGCACGTTCAACGCCGAGCCGTACATTCTTCCCAACCCCAGGGGCACGCCTGCGCGCGGCGGCCTAACCGACGAGCCCGATTGGGACACGGTTGTCCCCGGGGATGCACAGCCGACTTGGCGGACCCGCGAAGAAGAATCCAAGGAAGAGGACGAGCCCAAGCGGCCTCCCGAGAAGTCTCCGCCCGCACAGCCGAAGGAGCAGGAAGAGGACGCGCCCGAGGTGCCGCCCGCAAGGCCTGGCTCCGGCCTGGGATGACCCGAGGATGACCCAAGAGGTCGAGCTGACCGCGCGGGTCAAAGCGGAAGCCGCGGCGGTGGGGTTCGCGCGCGTTGGCATCGCCGAAGCGGGCGTGCTGGAGGAGGAGGCGAAGCACCTCGATGCGTGGCTTGCGGCTGGGTACCACGGCCAGATGTCGTGGATGGCGCAGACCGCGTCGGTGCGAAAGGATCCGCGCGATCCCAACATGCTCGAGAGCGCCAAGAGCGTGATCGTGATGGCGGCGCCGTACCTTCGGCGCACAGGTTATGAAGGGCCACCGCCGGCGCGCATCGCGAAGTACGCTGTCGGCCGCGACTATCACAACGTGCTGACCAAGAAGAGCCGCAAGGTGGCGCGGGTGCTGCAGGCAGCGGGGTTCGCCGCGCGGGTCGCAGTGGACTCGAAGCCGGTGTTCGAACGGGCGTGGGCGGAGCGCGCCGGCGTCGGTTTCGTAGGAAAGAACTGTTGTCTGATCGTTCCCGGCGTCGGGTCGCATGCCTTCCTGGCCTGTGTGGTCACAACCGCGCCGCTCAGCCCCGATGAGCCTATTAGCCGTCGCTGTGGGAGCTGCACCTTGTGCCTCGATGCGTGTCCCACCCGGGCGTTCTCGGCGCCGCGGAGCCTCGATGCCCGCAAGTGCATCTCGTATCTGACCATCGAGCACCGCGGCGCGATTCCTATCGAGCACCGACAGGCGCTCGGGTCGTGGGTGTTTGGGTGCGACGTTTGCCAAGACGTGTGTCCGTACAACCAGACGTCGGGAGTGCCCCCGCTCGGCGCCTTCGAGCCGGGAGACCGGTGGACCGGGATCGACGCTGCGCGGCTGCTTCAGATGACCGAAGAGACGTTCACGGTATGGGCCGAAGGGTCGCCGGTGAAACGTGCCCGGTACGAAGGTTTGGTACGCAACGCCGCGTTGGTATTGGGCAATCGCGGTGCGGAGATTCACCTACCGGTCCTGGACGATGCGCGGTGCAACCATCCTTCGGAGGTCGTACGCGAGGCGGCGGAGTGGGCGAGCATCGAGCTCAAGCGTCGTCTGGCCGCCTCAGGGTAGCCTCGAGCGCTTCGAGGAGCGGCGTGAGCCCGTCGTTGGTTGCCGAGCTGATCGCGAACACCTGAAAGCCCCGCGGCTCGAGTGCTTTGCGGACCTCTTCATAGGCCTCGCGGGCTTCGGGCAGGTCGCATTTGCTTACGGCAACCACCATGGGACGCTCCAAGAGATCCGTGTCGAATCGCTCGAGCTCCATCATCAGAGCGTCGAAGTCGGCAACCGGGTCGCGTTCCGGGTCGGGGTCCACGCTCAGCATGTGCAGGAGCACCCTCGTTCGCTCGACATGCTTGAGAAACCGAAGGCCAAGCCCCGCGCCTTCCGACGCCCCCTCGATGATGCCCGGGATGTCCGCGATCACGAACGTCCGATCGACGCCAAGAGAGACGACCCCGAGGTTGGGAACGAGGGTGGTGAACGGGTAGTCGGCGACCTTGGGCCGCGCGCGGGAGACCGTGGCGATGAACGTGCTCTTACCGACGTTGGGAAAGCCCACGATCCCGACGTCCGCGAGGAGCTTCAGAACGAGCCGGACCTTCTTTCGCTCACCTGGGGTGCCGGGCCCGGCGCGGCGGGGGGCGCGATCGTACGGCGTCGCAAACTTGATGTTTCCCCGGCCGCCTCGGCCGCCTTGTGCGACGACGAGCTCGGCGCCGGACCCGTTGAGGTCTGCGAGGAGGGCATTGCTCTCCTGATCGTAGACCTGGGTGCCCACTGGGACCTGAATCCGAATGTCCGCCCCGGCCTTCCCGAACTGGTCCTTGCCCCGGCCGTCTTCGCCGCGCTCGGCACGAACGACTTTGCGAAAGCGAAGATCGAGCAGCGTCGACAGCCGGTCGTGCGCGACGAGAACGACACTCCCTCCGCGTCCCCCATCACCGCCCGAGGGGCCGCCGAGCGGAACGAACTTCTCGCGCCGAAACGCGATGCAGCCGTTGCCACCGTCGCCGGCGGCGACCTCCAGCGTCACTTCATCGACGAAGTCCACGCTCGTCAGTACGTCGGCCTCTTTGCCGGAGCAACCGACTTGGTGCTCGAAGAAATCGTCGGGATGCGTACACTGCGCAAGTGCTGACCGCTCCCCGTGACCCGCAACCGGCGCCCGCAAACGCCAGGTTCATCCAAGCTTTGGCAGCCAAGAGCTTGGAAACAGTCCGGTTAACCGAGGCCCTGAGCATTTCTCCGGACGATGAGGCAGCCCGCGCCGCCCTCGCCGCACATCTGTCGGACCTTCGGAAATCGGCGGGTGAGCTCGGGCTCGCGCACCTCGAATCGGCTGTCACCGAGGCCCTGTCGCGGCTGGAGCTCGAGTCGTTTGGGCCGGCCTCCCTGGTGGCGGTGCGGGTGCTCGCGTGGCGGTACGAGGCGCTTGCCGCCATCCCGAGCCAATCCGGAACGCATTCGATCGAGCAAGGCGCGCTTTCCGAGGTGAGTCTTCGTGGCCGCCGCGTTCTAGTGGTCGACGACGAGGCTGAAGCGCGCTGGTTCTACGTGGGGATCCTTCGTGAGGCGGGCGCCCGTGTCATCGAGGCGCATGACGGGGTGCACGCACTCGAGCTCGCTCGTGACGACCCGCCCGATTTGATCCTCGCCGACATCGTCCTGCCGCGCCTCGACGGGCTAGGGTTGCGTGCCGCCGTTCGGCGCGAGCCTGTGCTCGATGGCGTGCCTGTCCTGTTGTCGTCCGGGCGAGACGCCTTTCTGCACAAGGAAGCTCCAGCAAGTCAGATTCTCGGTCGGGTGTCCCGGGTGCTCGAGCCGTTGGCGCGGCTCGAAGAGTCGCTGCACGGTGACCGCGAAGCCCGGGGTGACATCGAGGAGCTCGGAGTATCGGCGATCCTGCGCGCGACGAAGCGCCTCCGTCCCAATGCCAGCATCGTTCTTCAGGATCCGTGGAGCTTGTTCGAGCTCGAGCTTCTCGAAGGGCGGATAGTGGGCGCAACCCGGACTGCCATCGACGGCGCCGTCACCCAAGGCGCGGCGGCTTTTGCGGGGATGGTCGGAATGAGCTCCGGTCGATGCGTCGTGGCAGAGCTGGCCGAACGTCGAGTGACGGAGGACCGAGAGTCGCTCGATGCCGCGTTCGCCAACGCGAGCCTCCGTCTCGGCGTTCTCTTGAGTGCGATAGCCGCCCATCCCGATTGCCGCGTTGAGCTCGATCAGGATGTGTTGGGTACCTATGTGCGTCACTCCCCGATCGGGATTCGGCGCTTGATCGAGCGCCTCGTTGCGGGCGAGGCACCTCATGTCCTGTGGGAGTCCGGGGGTGGGTCTCGGTCGCTGGTCGATGCCGTGCTGGTCACGCTGGCACGCCAAGGGGCGATCCGGGACGTGACGCTCCCCGCGCCGGCACCTAACGCCCAACCGAGCGGCGAGTTGAACGAACCGGAGATCCAGCAAGACTCCCGATCCGTGGCCGATCCCCTCGAGCGAGAGAACGTCCGGGCGCAGTCGGCGGTTTCCATGCACCGTGAGCCCGCCAACCACGTCCTGACCTCGGCACACCCGGCTTGGCGGCCGAACATTGCCGCAGGGGCTGGGAGCGCTCAGAGTAGCTCTGGGTTCGGGATGGAAGTGCAGACGACGCCACGCTTATTGGGTTTGGCGTTCGCGATATTGTTGGCGGCGACCGTAGGGGTCCTGATCTGGCGTCAGGTGGTGCCCGCTGGTCGGCCGGCCGGGTCGCCTGCCGCCGCACCGGCTTCAGAGGAAGCCGCTCCCGGCGACGAGCAGGCTGGGCCGATCACCGCGCCCGCTTCGGGTGGCCTCGACCTTTCCGCATTCGCTGGAAGCCTCCGTGCGGGGGTCGATAGGTCGTTGGAAGTCACCAAAGGGCAAGGCGTCTTAGAGCTGCTCGGCCCAAGCGACGTGAGCGTCGAGGTCGACGGTGTCGACCAGGGAACCCTTCCCATCATCCTCGTCCTCGACCAGGGAACACACGCGGTGCGATACCGTGCCGGCGCCAACTCGACCTACCGTTTCTACTACGTGAAATCGGGCGCGACCCGCGCTTCGAGCATCGTCACCCGCCCGGGTGGTTTTGTTGACGCTCGTTGAAGCTGCGTGCTAACCGCAGCAAGGTTCCTGGGGGTCGAAAAGAGGCGCGAAAACGGCCGCTGGAGCAGGGGAGGAAGGCGGCTGATGCGATTCTTGTGGGTGCTGATCACGACCCTTGCCGTGGCCGCAGGGTGTAGCCGCGGGGGCTCCAAACCAGACCTGTTCGAGGGCTTGCAGGTGCAGTCGGATCTGACGGCCCTTCGTCACCTCGCCGAGGTGGACGACGGCGGTTGGTATGTCGACTTCGGCACGCCCGCGCAGTCGAAGTACACCGTGGGCGACTGGCGAAGCGGCTGGGTTGGGAAAGGCATCGACGGGGACACCACCTATGCGCACGTCGGAATGCGCGGACGGGTGTACTTCAGCGCCGAGGGTCCACAGTCCCTCGTAGCGCGTGTCCGGCTCCGACCGCACGGCACGCAAGCGCTCACGCCATACCTCAACAACAAACAGCTCGACTCGATTCATCTTGGCAAGGGTGAAGAGTTTGCGGACTACGACATCGACCTTCCGAGGGAGCTCGTTCAGAGCGGCGAGAACTACTTGTTGCTGACGTTCGGTGGAACGACGCCGATCGATGGCCAGGATGTTTCAGTCGCCGTCGATTCGATTTGGATTCGAAACCAGCCCGCGCTGGCGACGAAAGCACGAGCGCCAACCTATGAAGGCCTGGTCGCCAACGTCCGCCTTGGCGACGAGGAGCGCCCGGCGATCGCACTGTCCCGGCGGTCGACGCTTCGGTATCACGTGATGGTGCCGGCAGATGGCTTGCTCGGGTTTGCCGTCGGCGTCGAGGGCGAAGGCGATGCGCCTTTCACGATCGAGGTGACGGCGGACGGGCAACCGATTACGCAAGTGCTTGCCGGAACAGCGTCGAGCACCTGGGCGGATTACAAAGTAGACCTGAGCCGCTTTGCAGGCGAGACCGTGCGCATCGACCTTCGCGCCGAAGGGCAGGGGGCCGGTCGCCTGGCTTGGAATGCGCCGCGAATTCTGGTGCCAGCGCGGCCCGAACCGAACCTCGAACCGGCCAAGAACGTCGTGGTTTTGGTCGTCGATACGCTTCGCGCGGACAAACTCCGCCCCTTCAACCCGCAGACGCGCGTGAAGACGCCCGGCATCGATCAATTCGCCTCCGAGGGCGTGGTGTTCGAGCTGGCACAGTCACCGGAGAACTGGACCAAGCCCGCGGTGGCTTCGATTCTCACCGGGCTCCACCCGCAGACACACCAACAGAAGACGGGCGACGCTGCGTTGCCGAGCTCGGCCGAGCTTCTGAGCGAGCACTTGAAAGAGGAGGGTTTTGCAACCGGGAGCTTCATCGCCAACGGCTACGTGTCGGACCGATTTGGTTTCGACCAAGGGTGGGATGACTACACGAACTACATTCGTGAAGGAAAGAGCACCGAAGCCAAGGACGTCCTCGAGGAAGCAGGCCAGTGGATCGAAGCACACAAGGACGGGCGCTTCTTTGCGTACATCCAAACGATCGACCCGCACGTCCCCTATGATCCGCCGGGCGAGTACCTGCGGATGTACGACCCGAGTGAGTATGCGGGGCAGATCAAGCCGCGGATGACCGGCGATCTGCTCGAAAAGGCTAAACGCAATCCCCCGCAGGTCGTGTTCGATGCAAGTGACAAGCGGCGACTGAAGGCCCTTCACGACGGAGAGATCACGAAACACGACCACTTCTTCGGCGCGTTTCTCGAGCGCCTCAACGAGTTGGGGCTGGGCGACGACACGCTGATCGTCATGACCTCCGATCACGGCGAGGAGTTCGACGACCACGGTTCGTGGGGCCACGGCCACTCGGTGTATCAAGAGCTTCTTCACGTTCCCCTGATGTTCCGCCTCCCGAGCCGTCTCCCGGCGGGGACCAAGGTTCGGAACGCGGTCAGCACCCTCGACATCTCGGCCACGGTGACCGATCTCCTCGGCGTGCCGGGCATGGCCCACAACGAAGGGCATACACTCGTCGGGCTGATGTTGGGGAACGCACCATCACGACCGACCGTCGCGTTCAGCGACTTCCAGGACGACCGGCGGGTGGTCACGGCGGGCCGATGGAAATTGATCCTTCGCGGGAACCTCACCTCGACGATGTTCGACCTCGTTGCCGACCCGATGGAAATGCGGCAGCTCGACGCTTCGGCGTTTCCGATCGGGCGTCGCTACACGCGCATGCTGCTCGGCCAGTTCCTCGGAGCGACCGACCGTGGGGACTGGTTGAGCGCAGAACAGAAGGGCGGTACACAACTCCAGCGGGAGGACGCCGAAATGGACGATACGATTCGCGATCAGCTCCGTGCCCTTGGCTACGCGCACTGAGGCCCCATGCCCCTCATCGAACAAACCGACGAGCGCTATTTGAGAAGCCCGCGGTTGGAGCCAGCGGCGGATGGGGGCGCGCTCTTGCACGTCCTCGCATGGTCCGGCGATGAGGAGTACATCCTGCGATTCAACGTGGCCGAGGATGGCTCGGTGCAGGGCGAGCCGGTTGCCACCGACCATAGCGCGGCGATCATGGGTTGGGCTCCCGGCACGCCGCACCCGGTCAACGAGCCTGGGGCCGAGCTCGAGGCGGAGCACCAGGGGTGGCACGCTGAGGTGCGTCACGAAGGGCCGCGGTCGAGCGTGGTCGTTTCGCCACCGTCTGGTGGCGAGTTCGTCGTATGGACGGCCTTTGGCATCGCGGCTGCGCCATGCATCGCGGCTGCGCCCGGCGGCGCCTGGCTCGGCTTTCATCACGATGTGCGCGAGGACACGGGTGTGCCAGACGTCGCGAAGTGGATCGCGGTGCGCTTCGTCGACATGGAGGGGCGCGTCTACGAGCCCGCGGCACCGATGACGGACCGAGACCGGGATCTCGAGGGCGAAGAGCAGGGGTTCGAGTTCCCGACGCTGGTCGTGGGAGATGATGGCGCGGTCGATCTCTTCGGGCGAGGCTCCCACAACATATACCGGCAGCAGCTGAACGCCGACGGCTTTTCCGCTCGTCATCCGATCGACGACGGTCAGTGGGGATGCCGGGGACGGCGCGTGAGCCCGGTTCGCCTCGCCAGTGGAGAGACGCTCGCTGCATGGAGAGGTCGTAAGGGCATCGAGATCCGAGCCTTCGGCGCGCCGACGGGTGGCGCGCCAGAGCTCGTCACTGCGAAGGTCGAGGTGGGCGAGTTCGAGGCGGCTCCGGTGCACCTGACTGCGTGGTCTGGACCGCAGGTGCTGTTCGGAGACATCCAGCAACACAGTGCCCACTCGGATGGCGTGGGCAGTGCCGACGAAGCCTATCTTCGGGCCCGATACCGATACGGCGACGACTTCGCGGCGCTGACGGACCACGAATCATTCCTCGGAAAGCGCATCGGCCCCGGCGAGTGGGCCTACCTGCAGGCCGTGACGGAGCGGTACGACGACCCGGGGGAGTTCGCGACCATCGTCGCCTACGAGTGGACGGGTAAGGCCTACCCAGGACCGGGGCACAAGTGCATTTACCTTCCCGGGCCGGGCCTCCCGATCATATCCCGCGATGACGTCCCGAGCGGACGCGACGTCGTCCAGCAGATCACCGCCCAAGGGGCGTTCACGGGGCCGCACCACATCGGTTGGACGGGAGCCGACGTGCCAGGTCACGATCCGGAAGGGCAACCGGTCTGGGAAATCTGTTCCTGCCACGGTTGTTACGAGTATCCCGATCATCCGCTCGGATATCGTGGCGAGCTTCACGATCAATTTGCGAAGCCATTGCTCGACAGTGGGCTGCGGTTCGGTTTCATCGCGAACTCGGATAGCCATGGGTTGCTCTGGCATCATGGCGAGTGCCGAAAACGCGATCCGTTTCGAACCGGGTTGACGGCCGTCATCTCCGCGACCCGCACGCGCGACGCGATCCTCGAGGCGATCCGCGCGAGACGGTGTTATGCGACGAGCGGCGCCAAGATCCTGCTCGACGTGCACGTCGCCGGGTTCCCAATGGGAAGCGAGCTCGACATCGAAGGCCCGGTCGAGGTGCACACGCGTGTGCTCGGGACGACCGACATCGAGCGCATCGAGCTGGTGACGCCCGACGGTGTCGCGGCTACCGATCAGCCCAAGTCGCCATCGGCATCGTTCGCTGGCGAAGTCGACGCGCCGTACGTCTATTGCCGTGTCACCCAAGCCGACGGCGAGATGGCGTGGTCGAGCCCCATCTTTTTTAACCCCACCTAGTGTTGGGGGTTACTTGGAGAGTAGGGCGTGGACGCGCTTTGCGGCTTGTTCGCGGGGGACTTCGTCTTGGGTTTGCTTTTGGAGGTCCTTGAGTTGCACGATGCCTCGTTCGACCTCGGACTCGCCGAGGATCATCGCAACGCGGGCGTTGAGCTTGTCGGCACGGCGGAGCTGGCTCTTGAGTGAGCCGCCGCGAAGGTCACTCTCGATGCGTAACCCAGCGCCGCGAAGCTCGCGGCCAAGCAGAGTAGCCTCGCCACGGACACCGGCCTGCGCTGCGACGATGAAGACGTCGACGTGGGAATCCAACGGGTCTTCGGGCATCGCCATCAGTAGCCGCTCGAGGCCCATCGCGAAGCCGATGGCCGGCGTGTCTGGTCCGCCGAAGCTCTTGACCATCTCGTCGTATCGGCCGCCGCCAAGCAGTGCGTTTTGCGCGCCGAGTCCTTCGCCTTTGCCGAGTACCTCGAAAAGGGTGCGAGTGTAATAGTCGAGCCCTCGGACGAGTGAGCCATCCACGCGATAGGGTGTGCCGAGGACGGTTAGCGTTTCCTGTAGAGCGTCGAAATGCGCTCGGTCGTCGTCGGTTAGGTGCTTCAGCAAAGAGGGCGCGTCCGCGGCAATTTCGGCGCATCGCGGCACCTTGCAGTCGAGGACGCGAAGCGGGTTGGCATCCATTCGTCGCTGACAGTCGGGGCAAAGGTCGGAGCGGAAAGGAGTGAGATACTCGAGCAATGCCTGGCGGTACTTCTCTCGCGTTTCGGAGCCGCCGATCGAGTTGATCAGTACCTCGACCTCGGTGATGCCGAGGCTCGAAATGAAACCAACCACCATATCGATCACCTCAGCGTCGATGAAGGGCCCGGGGTCACCGAACACCTCGACACCGGCTTGGTAGAATTGACGGTAACGCCCCTTTGCAGGCCGTTCGCGGCGATACATCGGTCCGAGGTAATACCACTTCGTGACCGGCTCTTTCGCTTGCAGGCTGTGTTGCACGTAGGCGCGCACGGAGGAGGCGGTGCCCTCCGGGCGCAGCGTGAGTGACTTGTCACCCCGATCGGTGAACGTGTACATCTCTTTTTCGACTATGTCGGTAGTCTCGCCGATCGAGCGCACGAACAGGGCCGTCGGTTCGACGATAGGGAAGCGCGCCTCGCGGAAACCATACCCCTCGACGCGCTGACGGAAGGCGTTCTCGAGGCGATGCCACCTCGAGATCTCGTCCGGAAGGATGTCCTTCATCCCTTTGACGGCGCGCAGGCTCATGGCGTCCGGTTACTCGATGCGCCCACAGCAATCAAGGGGCGAAGGCCCGTGTGCGACGCGTAGCGTCGGTTTTACGGGCCGAACTTGACGAAGACGTAGTTGAAGCCGTCTTTGCCCTTTTTCTGAGTGATGGTCGGTGCGACGTCCTCGCGCATCTCGAAGACCATCACCAAGTCCTTCTTGCCCTTGGGCTGCACGGTCGCCCGCGTCACGGGCGTGTCGAAGAACTCGGTCTCGAGGGGCAGGTAGTTGTTCTTGAGGTGGACCCGGGTGTTGTGCAGGACCAACTCGAGGCGCCCCTCGGACTTCTGAGTTCCGAACTTCACCGGTTGAGACGTCTGGACGAAGAAGCAAGAGCCGTCCTTGTGCATCATGAAGCCCGGCCAGGTGAGCATGAGCGCGCCTTCGGGGATTTCTTCTACTTTGGGCGGGAGGTTGTCCGAGCTCTCCGAACCCGGGGTCACCCCAGCGTACGAGGAACCGTCCGCCGACGCGATCGCCGCCGAGCTCCCCAACACGATGGCAAGCATCGCGATTGTCGTTCTCTTCCCCACGGTCTCAGGGTACGCGACCAAGAGGCGGAGGCCCAAATTTCGCTCCGGAAGCCCGAATTTCAGGGGCGGTCAGTGGCCCTTGCCGCCCTTGAGGAGGTGGCTGACGCCTTCGCCGAGGCCTTCGAGGGTGAGCGGGAACATATCGAACGTCTGGCGCACGTACTCGATGGTGTTGCCACTCCAGTATCGCTGCGGCTCCGGGTTGAGCCAGATGCTGCGGTGGTAGTGCTGGCTGAGCATCATCAGCCACTGCAGGCCCTCGATGCCGCGGTCGTCTCCGAGGTCGAGCGAACCGCCTGCGGCGAGAAGCTCGTAGGGTGCCATCAATGCGTCGCCGACCATGATCAGCTTGTAGTGCGGGCCAGTCTCGTGGATGAGGTCGCGCACCTTGATCGGCGTGTCGAAGCGCTCGGTCTCGTAGACGTGGCCGTAGACGCAGTTGTGGAAGTAGTAGGTGCGGAGCTCTTTGAAGTGCGATGACTTCTTGGCTGCGGAGAAGAGGCGTGAGCACAGGTGTGCGAAGGGGTCCATCGAGCCGCCCACGTCCATCATCAAGATGATGCGTGTGTTGTGGCGCCGGGGAGGGCGAGTGACGACCTCGAGCTCGCCGGCGTTCTGCGCCGTGGCGTCGATCGTGCCTTCGAGGTCGAGCTCCTCCTCACCGCCTTCTCGCGAAAACAGCCGCAGCTTTCGAAGTGCGACTTGCATCTGGCGGACGTCGAGCGTGAGGTCTTGGCGGTAGGGGCGATAGAGGCGCGCGTCGGCAACCTTCACAGCGCTTCGGCCACCGCCCGAGCCACCGATGCGGAAACCCTTGGGCGCCCGGCCGCTGTGACCGAATGGCGAAGTGCCGCCGGTGCCGATCCACTTGTTGCCGCCGTCGTGTTGCTCGTCTTGCTCGGCGAGCCGCTCTTCGAATAGCTTTCGAAGCTCGTCGAGATCGAGATTTTCGACGAACTCGCGCTGTTCGTCCGTGAGCTCGCCCATGTTCTCTTTGGCTTGCTGCAGCCAGTCCCAAAGCTCGTCTTTGAGCTTCTTGGACTCGATCTCGATGCCCTTGAAGAACGATAGGAACGCTTCATCGAACGAGTCCAGATGCGCCTCGTTGTGGATCATCACCGAGCGGGCGACGTTGTAAAAGCCGTCGAGCGAGCTTTCATGGAGCCCAGCTTGGAGCGCTTGGGCAAGCGCAATGACCTCTTGCGTCCCAACCGGGACACCTCGGCCGCGGAGCTCGTACATGAAAGGGACTAGGATTTTAGCTTCTCCATTGGCGGCCGCCCGACAGCTGGTCTGCGAAGGCGACGAGGTCTTGCTCCTTCTTGAGCAACGCACCCAAGAAGGGAAGGTTTTCTTCGAGCTTCACACCGTCGATGCCCGCGCGTTGGAGGACCGCGATCCAGTCGACGAGCTCGCTCGTGCTTGGGCGCTTTCGGAGACGCCGCATGCTGCGGATCTCGTAGAAGGTCTTGAGCGCCTGATCGACGAGGCTTTCGTGAACTTTGGGGTGGTGGACGCGGACGATGTCGTTCATCAGCTCGGGCGTCGGGAAATCGATGAAGTGGAAGACGCAGCGTCGCAGGAACGCGTCGGGCAGCTCCTTTTCGGCGTTGCTGGTGATGATGACGACGGGGCGTTGCGTGGCGACGATGTCCCGCTGTGTTTCGTCGACATGAAACTGCATGCGGTCGAGCTCGTTGAGGAGGTCGTTCGGAAACTCGACGTCCGCCTTGTCGATCTCGTCGATCAGCAGGACCACGCGCTCCTTGGCGTCGAACGCCTCGCCCATCGGGCCGAGCTTGATGTACTCACCGATGTCGTTGACGTCTTTGTCTCCAAACCGGGAGTCGTAGAGACGCTGGACAGTGTCGTACACGTAGAGGCCGTCTTGCGCCCGGGTGGTGCTCCTGATGTTCCAACGAAGAAGCGGCATCCCCAGGGCCTCGGACACCGCCTCAGCCAACAGGGTCTTACCGGTGCCGGGCTCCCCTCGAACCAGGAGGGGCCGTTCGAGAACGACCGCGCAATTGACCGCAGACTCGAGGGCTTCGCTCGTCAGATAGGTAGAAGTTCCAGAAAAACGTCGAAAATCATCAGCCATGGCGCGCAAACCTATCATGGTCCCTCGAAATGGCGACCGCGAGCCGGGGGGCGAGCAGTGAAGTCCTGCACCAGTGCAGGCAGGCGCTCGCGTGGGGGCGGCGGGGTAGGCGAT
>Ga0209567_10000642_pt1 | contig 18999 bp, 17 predicted proteins | sample COG_12_FD_184756 | JGI IMG/M metagenome (GOLD analysis project Ga0209567, IMG submission 184756) | Pelagic marine sediment microbial communities from the LTER site Helgoland, North Sea, for post-phytoplankton bloom and carbon turnover... | ecosystem: Environmental > Aquatic > Marine > Neritic...
AGTGGAAGTTGCCCTCATCGTTGAAGAGCCCGAGCAGGATCGACCCGATCTTGTTGCCGTCTTTGTGGACCCGGTAGCCGCCGACCACACAGTCACAATCGCGGCGGTGCTTCCACTTGATCCACACCCGCTTGTCCTCGACATAGGCGCCGTCGTCGAGCTTGCAGATGATCCCGTCGCAACCGGCGCCCTCGTACTCGGTGAACCATCGTTCCGCCTCGGCAAAATCACTGGTCACGGGGGTGAGGTGCCAAGGAAACTCCAGCCCGGAAACCAGCTCCTCGAGCCGCTCACGACGCTCGGACCACGGTGCGTCCCGCAAGTCTCCACCACCGACAGCAAGCAGATCGAACGCCACCAGCTCCGCCGGAATCTCAGCCGACAACAACTCGATCCGCGAGGCGGCCGGGTGGATCCGAAGCTGGAGCTGGTCGAACTGGGTGACGTCGTCGACGACTACGACGACCTCGCCGTCGATCACCGTCCCTGCCGGAAGCTGCTCCAGCGCAGGGAACAGCTCCGGGAAGTACCGCAGCAGCGGCTTGCCATTGCGGCTCTCCAGCTTGGGTTCGCTGCCGCCCCAGGCGACGGCGCGAAAGCCATCCCACTTGGGTTCATAGACCCAACCTTCTCCCTGCGGCGGGGTCTCGCGCACCTTCGCCTTCATGGGTTTGATCGGTGAGGCAAACGGCCATGCAGTCATGCGACCGACCCTACCCGGCGGGGTAACGCCTCATTACCTCTTGTAGGAGATGACGCCTTCCATCTGCCAACTGGCCGACCCGTCACCGAGGTCGGCAACCCCAAACTCGATGCCTCCACCAGAAGCGGTGGCGAAACGTCCGGTGCCGCCATCCACGAAGGTGAAGAGGTCCTGGAAATCAACAACCGGCGGTGGCGTGAGGGAGACCCCATCGGCGTAGGTGCCGCGCAAGATGTCCCGGTTGGCAGCAACGATGGTGATTTCACCTTCGCCGTAGGTCCCATCGCCGGTCTCCGGCGTTCCGTCCAAACTGTACGAGCAGTGCTCCGCATGCACGTAGGTCCTGCCGAGATGTGTGACGGTTCCCCAGCCCTCGAAGGAGGTCACCGCCCACGCCACCTTGCCATCTGGTGAATCATCACAGCGACCCTCTGGGACCTCACCGAAGCCGATCAATCGGCCGTGAAGCTCACCCGCGAAAGGCAGTTCCTTGGGCTCCGCTTGCTTGGCCGAAACCGGGGTCGCAAACGCCACCACCAGCAACGTTGTAAGCGACAGCAGCAGCAGCCTTCTCATTGTCCTCGTCACAACAGCCATTCCCCGAATCTCCCCCTGCACAAGGCCCGGCGGTTTGCCAAGGCTCGACGGAATCCTAACGATCCGTTCGGCGCAGCGCCTACTCCCACCCCTCCATCATCGACTCGACCGAGGTGCGGATCTCGACGAAGCGCCGCCGGGTCTGCTCGATGGTCGACGCGATCACGATGAGGACGGCCCCGATCCCGAAGATGATCGCCCACAGGGCCGGGCCACGGAACTGCGGGATGAGTTCGGCCAGCGGCACGGCGATCATCAGCAGCGCCGCGACCGCTGCGGCCAGGAAGCCACCCAAGGCCCGCCGCCGCACCCGGGTTGCCGTGCCCCAAATGGCAAGCAGGACACCCTGGGCGATGGCCAGCAACCCGTAGGCCGTCGAAACCGCCAGGGTCTGAACCAAGGCGGGGCCGACGAACAGCGCCATCGCCATCAACTCAACCAGCACGAGTTCCTCGCTCGAAGCGACGAGCCCGCGACGTCGCCTGTCGTAGCGCACCAGCCCGACATCGACGAGTAGAGCGAGCGCAAGCGGAGTCGAGATCCACTGGACGTTCCCGCCCATCGCCTCGGAGGCGAAGGTCGCCCAAGCAGCGAACGCTAGCCCGGGAGCCAGATAGAACCAGCGGCGGTCTCGAGAAGCAGCGCCGGCCGCCAGACTGAAGCCGGTGGCTGCGATCAACACGACGACGAGAGATTGACGTTCCGGCCACAGGGTGGCAGCCGCCGCCCCTGCCGCGAGCAACGAGCCACCACCGATTGCGGCCACTGCGAGCACCCAGCGGGCTGTGGAGGCCCGCAGCGACACCGCAAGCATCGTTGCGGTACTCACCGCGGCGACACTTGTCAGCCACGTCACCCAGCCGACGGCGTCGAGGTCGAGGCTCCAGCCGGTCAATCCAATGGCGACGAAGGTCTGCCCGACGGCGAGGATTCGCAACTCGGGCACATCGAGCCGAACCGCGCTCACCACCACCGCCACCGCCCAGACCCAGGCGACCGCAGCCACCGTGGCCACCACTGCGGACGGGGCCTCCGTGGCGAAGGCGACCAAGGCCACGAAACCGTAGCCAACCCAAGCGACGGCCACCCACGGCGCCGTCCACAGCAGCAGTCGTTCTCCGCTCGGTCGGGTCCAGGCAACCCCTGCCGCGAGGACGGCAATGACCCCGCTGGCCACCGCGCTCGCCGTGAGTGTCTCGTTCTGCGACAGGCCGAGGGCAAGCGTGAGCTCGACCCAGGCGGCGGCCCCGAACCCGGCGGACAGCCACTGCAGAGCGGCCGCAATCTCACCTTTGGTCAACCGAGCGGCGACTCCGCTAGCGACCATCGTTGCGGCCAAGGCGGCGGAAAACCATCCGTGGCCGGCCAAGTAGGCGGCGCCCAACACGAGCACGAAGCCGAACGGGGCCAGGGCCCACCAGCGCTTGAGGACGGCCACCAACGCCAGACCGACCCCAATCGGAACCCAGGTGGTGGCCGTTGCTCCGGCGTCGTAGCCGAGGCCCACGGTGGCCGCACCCAGCAGCAACCCGACCACCAGCGGGGGCAGATCCCAACGGACAACCCAGTCGCCGCGGCCCGGCAGGATCACCGCCGCGGCGAGCAGCACCAGGGTTGGCGCCACCAGCATCCAGGGATCGGCCGCGAGGTCATATCCGGCATCGAGGAAACCCGAGACGGTGGCGTAGGCCGCCAGCGCCCAGGTCGGCGCGGTGAGGATGCCCAACCGCAACTGGAGGGCAACGATGCCCGAGATGGCGAGCCCGGCGACGGCCACCGGCCACGCCGATTCGATGGGAACGGCGAGTCCCGTAGCGATGCCGGCAACGGCGGCGACGGCGCCGAGCACGAACGGCGGCCAGAGACGAGCGTCCCGTACCACGCTGAGGAGCGGCCGGACTCCGAGACGGATCTCATCGACCGCCAGCGACCCGATGATCGCCACGCCGCCCCACCCGATCAAGGCCCAGAATACGTCATCCTCCGCCAGACCGAGCGCCATCGCGGCGACGACCGTCAGCGGCAAGGACAAGAACCAGGCATACCACTGCATCCACAACCGACGCAGCCGGCGGACCAACGCTACGGCGAGGATGCCGGAGGCCAGGGCGCCCATCTGAATGACCCGATCGGACGCCACCAGCACATCGAATTCGGCAAACGCCAGACCCACGGCGGCCGCGGTGAGCCCCACGCTGCCGAACGCCGCCACCTCCGCGAGGCGGGGTCGCGCCGTGACCCAGCCGGCGAAGCCGGCGTAGATGACACCGAGAATGGCGGCCGTCCACGTGAGCGCGGTGAACTCGACGTTGGGCCAGATCTCCAGCGCTGCAAAGGCGGCGAGGACGGGAACACTCGCAACGAGTACCACGGCCTGCACCCACCCCACGTCCGTCGCGGACACCTCCTCACCGCCGAGCCGCTGCAGCGGCGAGCGGTCCTCGGTGACGACCTCGGCCGTCCAGCCCGCAACCCAGCCTGCGAGGGCGCCAACCAGCCACCACGATTGAGGGGCATATGCAAAGGCTGACAGAGCCACGACGTGTCCGACCGCGGCGACGTGTCCGCCGGTACGTTCCGGAACGAACACACCTGTGAGCACCGCGCCGAGCCCAATCGCGGCGACAACCGCAGTTCGGACGTCACCGCTGAGCTGCGCCGCCTCGGCGAGCAGGATCCATCCCCAATAGGCGAGGGCAGCTCCGGCCCAGAGTCGGGCGTCGACCCGGATCCGGGGAAGGACTGCAGCCACGGCTGCCATGAAGACGGCCACGCCCAACCGGTAGTCGCCGGCGAGGACGGGCCAGCCGGCTGCCGCCCCAAGAGCCACGAGCACCGCGGCTCCAACGACCCACATTTGGTAGAAGACGTCGCCGGGAGCCGTCAGGCGGACACCGAGCGACACTGCAAGCACAGCGACACCGCCGACGAGTGCCGCAGTCGGCACGTCGACCAGCAACGCCAGCCCAACCACGATCCCGACCGGCGCAACTGCAGCAACCAGCGCGGTCGCCAGTTCGAGACCAGGCAGTGGGCGGAAGCGGCGCACGTTGGCCCAGATGGTGATGAGTCCGCTCACCGCGATGAGCGGCTCAGGTTGCCAGATGGCCACGAACGCGCCGGCCAGAGCCGCCCCGCTCAACACCCTCACGGCCAGTTCGGTATCGGCTTCTCCGGCGATGGCCCAACGCTCGGCGAGCGCCAGGAAGACTGCGGTGGCGGCGACGCCGACCCACACCGGGTCAACCGTGACCGCTGCCGCGGCTGCAGTAGCAACAACCACCGCCGCCTCGACGATCCAGGACCGCGCCACCATGGAGCGCATTGCTTCAATGGCGGCGATAGCCGCAATGCCGGAGGCGAGCATCGGCCCGAGCGGCCATCCCTCAGCGAGGGAGAACACCACGACGAGGGTGTAGGCCACGACCAGTCCGAAAGGCGCCATGAGGCGGGTGGCGCCGGCCAGCGCCCCATCCGGCCGGAGCTTGACCAACCATGCGGTGCCGGCCACGGCGCCGACGACAAGCGCCATCTGGGCGGCGGAGGCGCCTTCGCGGAAGACGAGACCGACGACGCCGACCGCCGACCACACCAGCGGAGCAACCAGGAAGCGCAGCGGCGAGGTCGGACGGCGATGCACCATCCAGCTGTATGCGGCGGCCATCATGAGAGCCGCCAAAGCCAGCGCCGCCACCAGGGCACCTCGCTCCAGATCGGGGAGGAACGCCGAACCGTCGACGATGGCGGCAAACACCATCACCGGCGTCACCGCACCGCCGAGGAACTCCACGGCGGCCGCCATGAATGCCGCCTTGCGACGCCGCAGGAAGGCGGCCATGCCGAATAGCACCACAGGCACAAGCACTTCGGCGACCGGCCGGTAGGCGACGCCGACCGAGGTGAAGGCGAAGAAGACAAACCCGAGGGTTGCGGTGAAGACCAACAGAACGCCGAGCGATCCGAGGCCCTGCACGGCAAAGTCTCCGGCCAACGCCTCCCAGAAGCTGCGGACCGGGGCGAGGATCGTGCTGACGAAGGTCGGCACGCGACGGGGGGCCGACGCAGGAGTGGGTGGCCGGTCGGGAAGCGGCTTCGCAGGTGTCGGCGGACGGGCCGGCGCTGCGGGCGGCTTGACCGGCGGCGGAGTAGCGGGTCGCGAGGCGGCGACCCGCGGCTTTGCCGGAGGACGTGGCGGAGTCGATACGACGGTTGGGGGCGCAGACCGAGGAGGTGCCGGTGCGGTGGCAACCGCCGCCGATGAAGCCGCCATTGGAGCCGGCGTTTCGGCCTCGGGTACCACCTGGGTGGCAGGCGCCATCCAGAATCCCTGGGCCCGGAGCCGCTCCGCAAGGCGCTCATAGGTGTCGGCGTCGATGTCGCCATCGCGGAAGGCTTCACGGACAAATACCCCAACCTCGACCAAGCTGGGCGTCGACTCCTTGCGACCGGACAATGCGGCCACCAAGCCGATGATGGCGCCAAGCAACCCGAGCGGGCCGGGTTCTCCAACGGCAAGACCTGCCACGATGCCCCCGGCCAGGAAACCGAAGAAGCGGCCCCACTTGGGTGTGGCGTCTGCGTGTTGCGTCTGCTGCTCGTACATGATTGGCACCTCCTCTCCCATTGTCGGCTCACAGACGTCGTGGAGACCATGGGGGAAGCCCCCCAGATTCCGCGTAGGGGTCCCATGCCGGCGGTACGCTGCGGGGATGGACGAACCCGAACCGCACGACGCCGGGAGCGAGACTCCGCTGCTGCGGGCGGTGGTGGGCTACCGGATCTTCGCCACCGTGTGGCTCTGCCTGCTCGGGACCCTGATCCTCACCGAGAGAGGCGGCGATCCGGACCAGCCGGAAGTGGTTGCCGTCACGATGGCGGTGGTCTCCGCCTTCACCGCTTTCGCCGTCATCATCTCGGCGCGTCGCGCCTCGTTGCTGGCTTCGCCGTGGTTCATCGTGCTCGATGTCGCCGTTGCCATCTTCTCGATGGTTGCCGCCGACTGGGCCGGCACCGTCGTATTTGCCGGCGGGTACCCGATCGCCGCCATCTTCGGCACCATCTACAGCCGCGGCACCTGGCCGGGGATGGCCGTCGCCGGTGCCCTCTCGGTGTCCGCCTTGCTTCGTTTCCCCGCGGTCACCGGGCTGACGGCGGCCGACATATCGCTGGTGATCGTCTACCCGTTTGTCGCCGCTGCCGCAGCCTGGGCATTCTCGGTCATCCGCGCCAGCGATCGGGCTCGCCGCCGCGCCGAGGAGGAGCTGATCGCCGAGCGTACCGAACGGGCGAGGGCCGAGGAGCGGACCGCAATGGCGGCACGGATCCACGATTCCGTGCTTCAGACGCTGGCCCTCATCCAGCGACAAGCCGACGAACCGAGGAAGGTCACGAACGTCGCCCGACGCCAGGAGCGAGAACTGCGATCGTGGCTCTACGGCAACGGCGAGTCGTCCGAGCCGGGGTTTCGCGAGGCACTCCAGGAGGCATGTGCCGAAGTCGAAGACGTCACAGGCGTCAAAGCCGACCTTGTCGTCGTCGGCAATCGGGACTGGGATGAGGCAGTGGAGGCAATCGTGCTCGCCGGGCGCGAGGCCATGGTCAACGCCGCAAAACATGCGGACGTGAACGAAGTCTCGGTGTACGGTGAAGCTTGGGCGGACAGCATGGCGGTCTACGTTCGTGACCGCGGCAAGGGCTTTGTCCCCAGTGGCATCGATCCCCGGCGACGCGGTATCGAGGAGTCGATCATCGGGCGGGTAGAAGGTCACGGAGGTAGGGCGACCATCACGTCGCAGCCCGGTGGCGGGACCGAGGTCCGGCTCGAGTGGGAGGACAGCAAGACATGAGCGACGCCACGGCACTGCGGATCTTCATCGTCGACGACCACGATCTGTTCCGGGCGGGAGTTCGCAGCGAACTGCCGGCCGATATCGAGGTGGTCGGCGACGCTTCCGAAGTCGCCCCCGCCATCGAGATGATCCTCGAACGGCTGCCGGATCTGGTGCTGCTCGACGTCCACATGCCGGGGGGAGGTGGACGAGCCGTCATCGATGCCGTCCACGGCGACCATCCCGAGGTGCAGTTCCTGGCGATCTCCGCCTCAGATGCTCCCGAGGACGTCGTCGCCACCGTGCGCGCAGGAGCCCGCGGCTACGTCACCAAGACCATCTCGGCACCGGAACTAGCCGACGCCATTCGTCGCGTTGCCGGAGGCGATGCCGTGTTCTCGAAACAGCTCGCCGGGTTCGTGCTCGACGCCTTCTCTGCCATCCCCGTCAAGGACGTCGACCCCGAGCTCGACCTGCTCACGAAACGAGAACGAGAAGTGCTCCAGCACATCGCCCGCGGCTACACGTACCGCGAGATCGGCGAACAGTTGTACATCTCGCCAAAGACGGTCGAGAACCACGTGTCATCGGTGCTGCGCAAACTGCAACTATCCAACCGCTACGAACTGTCGCGCTGGGCCCAGGACCGCAAGCTGATTTAGGAGGCTGTTGAGCAATCGGCGTGAGCGCTCGCCCCACCAGCAAAACGCCAACTCAGCATCGTCGCCGCGAGCGTGAACTGACATTGCCCAACAGACGATTAGGTCAAGAAGCCTCGAGTGCCTCAGCGAAGGCCTGAGCCGTCCACTTGTCGTAGCCGACCAGCCACACCTGCTCGATCCGGTTGTCGTGGTCTGTCAGCCACTGGGCTACGGCCTCGGCGAGAACGGCCGTCGCTTCGGCCAACGGGTACCCGTAGATGCCGGCCGATATTGCTGGGAAGGCAACCGAACGGGCCTCGACGGGTGCCTCAGCGTCGAGCGACTTGACGGCGTCGAGCGCCGCGTAGACCGCCTGGGCCAGCAGCGCCTCGTTGTCCTGGTCCTCGTCGTAGCGGGGACCAACGACATGTACGACATGGGAGGCTTGGAGCGATCCCGCCGTCGTCACGGCTGCCATCCCGGGAAGCAGCGGTCCGTTCTCCAGAATCCACTCGTTGGACTCTTCCTGGATGACCCGCCCCCCGGCCCGCACGATGGCGACCGCCACTCCTCCCCCGTGCGACATGGCCTCGTTGGCCGCGTTGACGATCACCGCGACCGGTTGAGTCGTGATGTCGCCACGTACGGCGAAGATGTGCGTGTCCTTGACCTGACGGTGGGCAATGGCATCCATGGGCACAGACTACGCCGTAGCCGGGACGTGACGTGGAATCACCAGCGGAACGGCCTCGGCTCAGGCGCGACACCGGTGAGTTCCTCGATTTGGATGGCCAGCCGGAGCGGATCGAGCGTCGAGGCATGTACCACCGTTGGCACGACGTTCGAGGGAGCTTCGAGATCCCCGTCGGTGATCACCCGACCCACCTGACGGGCCACCGCCGGAGCAGGATCGACGAGCGTGACACCGTCGCCAACGATGCTGCGGATCGTCGAGGTCAGAAATGCGTAGTGGGTGCACGCGAGCACCAACGTGTCCATCCCGTCATCGAGCGGCGGCTCGAGGTACCGGGCAAGCAACTCCTTCGTCTCGGTCCCATCGGCGGCCCCCGCCTCGACGAGGTCGGCGAGCCGGTGCCCGATGATCCTCACCACCTCCGTGCCGTTCGAGTGGCGGTCGACCACGGTCGCGAAGAGCTCGCCTTGGAAGGTCGCTTCAGTGGCGAGCACCCCAACCACACCGCTGCGTGACCGATCGGCTGCGGGCTTGACGGCAGGTTCCATGCCGACAAACGGGGTATGTGGATACACCTCGCGAAGATGGTGCAACGCGGCGGCCGAGGCTGAGTTGCAGGCCACCACGATCACCTTGGCCCCGGCTTCGATCAGCTGCCCGGTCAACTGGACCGATCGCTGCCGCACCTCAGCTAGCGAGCGCGACCCGTAGGGAGCCCAACGCTGATCGGCGACATAGATGACCGACTCGGCAGGCAATTGGCGCCGGATCTCGGTGAGTACCGACAGTCCCCCTACCCCAGAATCGAAGACGCCAATCGGCCGGTCGGAAGTCATGGCCCACATTGAAGCGCGCTTGGGATGATTCGGGCGACCTTTCCTCCCCGGCGACGACGGCAGCGGGGCACAAGAGGAGCGGTCGCAGCTATCCGGGCTGTCCCAGCCGACCACGTGGAGCGGTGGGTGCCGCTGCCAGGCGGCGCTCGAAGGGGCAGCGAACCCCGTGGTACAAGGTCGGCTGGATCCCGCTAGCCCCACTCGTTGGTGAGTGTGTCGACCAAGTGCGGGGCGAACAGCCGTGGTTCGAGGAGGAACGAGTCGTGGCCGCGGTCGGAGTGGACCGTGATTCTGCGGTGAGGGACGTCGGCGAGCTTGAGGTAGCGGGCCAGATCTGTCTGCTCTTCGGGATAGAAGCAGACATCCGAGTCGATCGAGAAGATCATGTAGCGCTGGTGCTTGCACGGGATGAAGGCGTCGGCGAGATCATCGACGCCGGCATCCGCGGCGAGATCGAAGTGTTGCCAGGCCTCCATGATCCGCAGGTAACTGTTGGCGTCGAAGCGCTCAACAAACTTGGTTCCCTGGTGCCACATGTAAGACTCCATCGGATCGGTGATGGCGTAGGTGCCGGGTCCTTCATCGCGGCGCACCACCTCCCGGCGGGCCCGAGCCTCCATCGCCGCCAGGGACACAAAGGTCTTGTGGCCGATCATGCGGGCCAGCATCAGACCCTCATCGGGAGCGGGCCCTTCGTAGTAGTCCCCACCGTTGAAGCGGGGATCGTTCTCGATCGCCATGATCTGCTCGAAGTTGTGGATCTTCTGGAGCGGGGTGACCCGGGCCCCGGTCGCGATCGGGATCACGATGTCGACCAGTTCCGGGTACCGGGTGGCCAGCGACAGCGCCATCATCCCGCCCGTCGAGCCACCGATGACGGCGTGAAGCTGCTCGATCCCGAGATGCTCGAGCAGCCGCACCTGGGCGTCGACCATGTCGGCAAAGGTCACCGATGGAAAGGACCCACCGTAGATCCGGCCCGTCTCGGGGTTGATCGATACGGGCCCCGTCGACCCGTAGCAACTACCGAGGTAGTTGACGCTGATGACGCAGAAGCGGTTGGTGTCGAGCGCCTTGCCAGGCCCAATGAACGCGTCCCACCACCCAAACCGGCACTCATCGTTCCAGCGGTCGCCCACCCCGGCAACGGCACCGTTGTATCCGGCGGCGTGCTGGCTGCCGGTGAGCGCATGGAACACGAGGATCGCATTGGCGTGATCGGCGTCGAGTTCCCCGTACGTTTCGTAGGCGAGCGTCACCTCGGGGAGCCCGGCACCGCTGCGCAGCACGAAGGGCTCGTTCGGCGATCCAAACGAGTGGAAGTGGGTCTCGGCCTCGCCGTATCCTCGTGCCGGCATCAGTACCTCGATCGCGGGGGCGTTCACCCTAGGCCGCCGGGGTGCCTCGTCAAGGGGCGACTTCCGCCCCTAGCGAACCAAACCCCCGCGACGTATGGTCACCGGCGGAGGGAGTTTCATGGACATCGACATTGCGAATGAGTACCCGGCCGATCCCGCCACCGTCTTCGCTATGTTTGGAGACGCCAACTTCCTCAAGGACCGCTCCGAGGCGCTCGGCCACACCGACGTGGTCGTCGCGGAGTGCGGACCGGTCGACGACGAGTTCCGCATCCGGATCAAGCGCAAGGTGCTGGTCAACGTCCCGAAGTTCGCCCGCAAGGTGTTGTCACCCCGCACCTCTATCGAGCAAGCCGACACCTGGGATCTCGATACGGATTCCACGGGGAACCGCACCGGCCGCTGGGAAGTCAATGTGAAGGGCGCCCCGATCAGCATGCAGGGAGAGATCACCCTGGCACCGAGCGATACCGGGGCTGTGCACCACATCACCGGGAACATGAACATCGCCATCCCCGTCATCGGCGGCCGCCTCAAGAAGTTTCTCCTCCAGGACACCTTCGACAGCATCCAAGGCGAATACGACCAGTCGCTCGCTTACCTGGGGGAGAACTCGGGATGACGCCGGGCCGAGGTAGCGCCGCCGGCGAGCCGTTCGCCACGGTCGACACGGCTTGGCTGCGGATGGATACGCCGACCAACCTGATGATGATCAACGGGTTCTTCGCGCTGACCGGACCGTTCGATATGGACCGGCTCCGCCATAACTTTGAGACCCGCTTGCTGCCCTTCCCCCGCTTCCGCCAACTGGCCGTTGAACAATCACTGTTCCGCCAGCCGCGCTGGGAGTACGACCCCAACTTCGCGCTCGACAACCACCTCGCAGTGATCTCGTTGCCACGCCGCGGCGCCGAACGAGCGTTTCGCACGCTCCTGGACGATCTGGCGACAAAGCCACTCGATCGCAGCAGGCCGCTGTGGCGCGCCACGGTGGTTGAGGGCTACCGAGGCGGGACCGCCATCATCTGGAACATGCATCACGCCATTGGTGACGGAATCGCCATGATGCGCGTGCTGCTCTCGGTCTGCGACACCTTTCCGAATCCGCCGGCGACCCGATCGGCCGCTAAACCGCGCCCACCCGGGTCTCCGTCGATCGTCTCGTACCTCCGCCCCGCCGCCCGCACTGTGTCCGGCGCCCGCAAGTTCACCGGCAAGTTGATGCACAGCGGCATCGATGTACTGCGCAGCCCGGCCAGCATCCTCGAATACACCGATACCGGGACGGCCTACGCCAAGGCACTGACCCACCTCACGGTGATGCCACCCGACCCTCCGACGCTGCTCAAAGGCGAACTCGGCCCTGTGAAGCGAACCACCTGGGCCGACCGGATCCGCCTCGAAGACGTGAAACGGGTCGCCAAGGCAACGGGCTCCACCGTCAACGACGTACTCATCAGCGCGGTCAGTGGAGGCTTGGGCCGGTACCTGCGTCTGTGCGGTGAGGACATCGACAATGCGCACATACGGGCGATGGTCCCCGTCAACGTTCGGTCGACCGAGGTCTCCCCCAGCCTCGGCAACGAGTTTGGACTCGTCCTACCCAAGCTCGAGGTCGGCTACCGCGACCCGGTTGAGCGACTGCGCGCGGTGAAACTCGAGATGGATGCGATCAAGGCCTCGCCGCAGGCCGCCGTTTCGTTCGCGATCCTGCAGACGATCGGGTCAACGGCCTCCGATGTGCAGCGACTGATCGTCAACTTCTTCGGCACCAAGACCTCGCTGGTGATGACCAACGTCCCCGGGCCGACGGTCCGCCTCTATCTCGCCGGGATGACCCTGCGTCGCATGATGTTCTGGGTCCCCCAATCGGCCGGCCTCGGCCTCGGGGTGAGCATCTTCAGCTACGCAGGCGAGGTCGACATCGGTGTCATGTCTGATGAACGGGTGATCCCCGACCCCGACACAGTTGTCGCACTGTTCCTCGACGAGTTTGCCGAACTGGCGGTCGCTTCCGGTCTTTCTGCTGAGGTCGACGACGGTCTGGTGCCGCGCCGCTGCGTGGCTTCAACTCGCGACGGACGGCGCTGTCGGCGGCGCGCCCACCCCGAACCCAGGTGCGCCTCACATCGCTGAGTCGGGCGCCGATGGGACCGTGGGGTGCGGCTACGGTGGGCGTCAGAACCCAAACGGAGGTGAGGAACGAGATGGGCAAGTTGTACACAGAACTCGAGCCGCGCCTGATCGAGTGGCTCGATGCTCAGCCCATGTTCTTTGTCGGCACGGCCCCAACCGAAGGCGGCCATGTCAACGTCTCACCCAAGGGACTCGATGGGACCTTTCGGGTCCTGAACGGCACCACCGTCGCCTATCTCGACCTGATCGGTTCGGGAGCAGAGACCATCGCTCACGTCCGGGAGAACGGCCGGATCACGATGCTCTTCTGCGCCTTCGGCGGACCGCCGCGCATTGTTCGCCTCTACGGAACCGCTCGAGTCGTTGAACCCGGAGATGCCGACTACGACGGTCTCGTCGCCGGCTTCGCCGAGTTTCGGGCGCCGCGTTCGGTGATCGTCGTCGAGCTCGACCGAATCGCTGACTCATGCGGCTTCGGCGTTCCGACCTTCGAATACCAAGGCCAGCGCAGCCGGTTGGCCTTGTGGAGCGAGCATCGTGATGATGACCAACTGCGCGAGTACCAACTCGAGAAGAACCGGGTCAGCATCGACGGCCTGCCCGCACTGCGGGCCGAAACCCTCGATCGAGCAGAGTAGATGCGGCGATGAGCGCCCCGACAGCGCCACCCGACGGGAGCAAGGCCGTCGCCACGGTCGTCGGCACCGTGCTGGTCGTGCTTGGAGGCCTTTGGCTGCTGAGCGAGATCCTGGACTTCGATGTGTGGCAAGTCGGCTGGCCGTTCTTCATCATCGTTCCCGGGGCGATCCTGGTGATCTACGGCCTCGCCTCCGGAACTCCAAATGGTGCCGGTGCAGCCGTGCCGGGCATGATTGCGCTCATCTCGGGGCTTCTGATGCTGTACCAGAACAACACGGGCCATTGGGAGAGCTGGGCCTACGCTTGGGCTCTGGTTGCTCCGGGAGGCGTCGGACTCGCCTTGTGGCTGGTTGGCCTGCGTAGCGGTGACGAGGAAATGCGAACCGGCGGCCGGACCACGTTCATCGTCGGACTCAGCCTGTTCACCGCCGGCTTTGTGGTCTTCGAGCTACTCATTGGCATCTCGGGTCGGAGCTACGGGAGTTGGGCGGGAGTCGCCGTCGCCCTGCTCCTGGTCGGCTTCGGCACCTACCTCATCTTCAGTCGCGATTAGGAGACTGTCGAACCATCGCGGTGAGTGCTCGCCAAGATGACTAGTTGTTCGGCGCGGGTCGACAACCCTCAGAGCAAAGCACTCCTCATGTCGGAAGTTGGGAGCTATCGTGGCAAGAAGAAGTCGGCTCTCAAGGGGGAACTTCATGACGCGCACCAACCGGTTCCGACGCGGGCGATGGGCATATGGCGCCTCAGCGCTCGCGGTGGCCCTCGTGGTCTCAGCGTTTGCCGTGCCGATGGATGTCACCGACCCCGACGTATGTGTCGTGGAATTCTCCGGATCCGACGCGACTCTCAGCTGGCTCGACGACGGCGGCTTTCACGTCATCCGCCGCAACGGCAAGTGGCTCGCCAAGGGCGGGAAGGGAGTCTCGTCGTACGTCGACCAGAATGCCCCGGCCGGTGCGACGTATGTGGTGCGGACCTGGAAATCGGGGGTCTCCTCCGACCGCAACTGCACCGAGGGCTCCCCGGTCACGACCACCACCACGACCACCACGCCACCACCACCACCACCACCCCCGGACGACGGCTGCGTTGCGACACGGTCGGGATCGACCGTCACGCTCAACTGGATCGACGAGGGTGGCAATCATGTGATTCGGCGCAACAACAAGTGGCTTGCGACTCCGGGGCCCGGATCGTCGTCGTTCGTAGACACCGCGTCGCCGGCGGGCGCCACCTATGTGGTCCGCACCTGGGTGAGAGGGACCCCAACCGACACGGCCTGTCACGAGGGCGAGCCTCCGCCACCGCCTCCTCCCCCACCTCCAGGCGATACCGAGCTTGTCGTCCACGTCAGTATCGACGCGCTCCGCCCCGACCATGTCACCTCGGCGCTGATGCCGAACCTGACACGACTCATCGAAGAAGGCGCCTCGACCATGAACGGCAGGACCGACCCTGCGGTCACGAGGACGCTGCCAAACCACACATCGCAGGTGACCGGGCGTTCCGTGCTGGGAGGCTCGGGGCATCAGGTCGAGTTCAACGAAGACGCCGGCACAACCGTTCATCAAGAGGCAGGCCACTACGTCGCCTCCGCCTTCGACGTCGTGCACGACAACGGCGGCCGGACGCTGCTGTACGCCGGCAAGTCGAAATTCACCATGCTCGATCGCAACTGGAACGACACGCACGGCGCAGCCGACACCACCGGCGCCAATGATGGGAAGGACAAGATCGACGTCTTCAGGCTGATCGATCCGAGCAACGCCGCCGATCTGTTCATCGACGAGTTGGCGACTTCTGCCGATCTCGAATACGTGCTCTTCCACATCAGATACCCCGACACGGCGGGACACGAGTCCGGATGGGCGAGCCCTGAGTATCGCGCTGCGGTTGAGGCGTCAGACGACGTCCTGGGCCGGCTCATCACGGCGATCGAGGGCGATCCGGATTGGGCGCCAACCACGTCGATCATTGTCGTGGCCGACCACGGTGGCCCTTCCGGTCAGCTCCTCCATGGGGACCCCACGTTGGCGGAGAACTACACCATTCCGTTTGTGGTGTGGGGACCGTCGGTGAGTGCCGGTGCCGATCTGTATTCACTGAATACGGGCAATCGGTCGGACCCTGGGACGAGCCAGCCGCCACTGACCGGCGTCCAGCCGATTCGCGGACACGAGGCCGGCAACCTCGCGCTGAGCCTGCTCGGGTACGGGCCGGTACCCGGTTCGGTCTTCAACTACCAGCAGGACCTCAACTACGACTGATCCGAGCTGGGCGACTCGTCGGCGGTCTCGCCATTGAGGAGACGTTCGGCGCGGTCGCTGTGCGGGTCCCTCGCCCCGAAGCCACGGATGTCACCACGTCGCGACGGCCGGAAGATGATGTAGAGCAACGGGCCAACGATCGGGAGCAGAACGATCGCGGCGATCCAGGCCACCTTGCGCCACGCCCTCTGGTCGGTGCGGCGTAGGAGATCAACAACGGCATAGACCCACAGCAGCACGACCGGTACGAGCAACAGGATCAGCAGGACAACACTCCACCCGCTCATGACCGCAAAGCCTGCTCGACCGCCGCTACCAAGGCGGCACGCTCGGCCAGAAGTGGCTCAGCGTTCGGCCCGAGGCGACGAGCTCTGCGCCGCTGTGTCCATGCCCGCCACAGCCTCACGGCCCGGTCGAGCACGTAGACCGCAACCGCCCCATAGAGCGGCACCGCCACCAGAACGATCACCGCCACGGTGCCATTCCAGATCCGCCAAGCGATGACCGCCCAAATCATCCACATCCCCAGAAAGGCGACCACCGCCGCCACCAAACGGACCGTTGACGGCGTCATCGACTTGGGTTTGAGCCGCATCGCGGCTCGCAACAGAAGATACGGCAAGATGTTCATCGCCACCCCGGCGAGGGCAAACGGCGCCAACAGGACCAATACGGTAGACGCGCCGAGATACCGCCAGCTCAACCGGCTGCCGCGCTGGGCGGCCACCAGGCCGGCGTCGCCGACCCCAGCCGCAGTCAGGGCGGCCTCATAGTGAACTGCGTCGCCCGCGACCGCGGCTTGAGTCTCTTCGGAACGACGGGCGAGCTCGCCGGCGACTAGCTCGCGGTCGGCGTACGACACGTGGGCATCCCCGACCGAGTTGCGAAGAGCAACCTCACCGGCGAACGACAACGCCTCCGCCTCGGCCTCGTCATCGAAGCCCGGGGACACATGTCGCAGCCGAACTTCGATCTCGCTGGTGAGGCGATCGACCGCCTCGTGATCATCGGGCGACGGCTTCTCCCCGGCGAGCAGACCATGGACGGCGGTATCGAGGTCGATCACGTCGCCGACCTGGACAAAGGCTCGGCTACGAATGGCGGCCTTCTCCTCGAGGTGGATCCCGATCGGGACGACCTGCAAGCCTGAGACGCCGGCGTCATAGGCCCCAAGCACAATCCGGGCTGCACCGGTCTTTACCGGACCAAGCGAAGGCTCTGCGTGGACCTCGCCTTCCGGGAAGACCGCAATGATCTCTTCGTGTTCCAGCGCGTCGTAGGCCGAGGCGAACATCTCGGCGTTTCCAGTTGTCCCTCCGTCCTGGGCGCGGTGAACGGGGATGGCACCGATTCGGTTGAGGAACCAGCCGACACCTGGGGTCTTCCACAGTGTGGACTTGGCCAGGAAGCGCGGGCTGCGACCGAGGAGGCCGAGCAGCAGGGCGGGGTCCGAGAAGCCGGTCGGGTGGTTGGCCACGATCAGCGCCGGGTGCCTGCTCCAACCCGGCTCGGGGTTGGCGACTTCAACCGATTGGTAGACGCCTTTGGCCAGCAACCGCGAAGCCTTGGCGATCAGGCGGTCGAACACCCGGGGCCTTGGTGGTTTGGCGACATCAGTATCGGTCATGGCCCACCATGCTGGCATACGATCGCCTGCCCGACCCGCGGCACAGGAGATCAGCCGACGCCGAGTTCCCGCAGCCGGGGCTCGCTGAGGCCCATGGCGTGACCGATCTCATGAAGGAGCACCTGGTTGATGCGATCAGCGACCTCATCGATGGTGCGGCAGACCGTCAGAATGTTGATCCGATAGAGCCAGATGTAGTCGGGCATGGAACCGGGGTGGCGGAAGCCCCGTTTGGACAGCGGCACACCGTGATAGCGGCCGAGCAACAGGCCGGGGGTGGCGTCGTTCGGTGGGGGCAGATCCTCCACCATGATCGCCACGTCCTTCATGGCGACCTCCACCCAGTCTGGGAGTGCGGCGGCGGCTTGGTCGACGAGTTCGTCAAATTCCTCGCGGGAGACCAGCCTCGAGTCCATGCCCGTCAGTACCGGTCGTAGTGGACCAGGTCGTCCATAGGCTTGCGACCCCCGAAACGCCGGGGTTCCGCCCCGGACGCGGGATACCCGAGGCTGATCGCATACCGGCACCGGCGTCCTTCCGGAAGACCGAGCACCTGGCCGGCCAGCTCGTCACGATGCAGCGTGATCGGACAGGAGGCGACACCGATCGCATCGGCAGCCAGCATGATGTTCTGCGCCACCCGGCCTGAGTCGAACTCGTAGCCACCGGGTTCTTCGACGATGGCGATGGCCACCGGCGCATTCAGCATCGGGACGGTGAAGTCACCCGCCGCCGCCAGGCGGTTCTTCTGTGCCGGATCGCTCACGACCACGAAGGACCAGTTCTGGAGGTTCTTGGAGCTTCCCGTCCACCGCGCCGCCTCGAGGGTCTTGTTGAGGTCGTCGTCGCTCAGCATCCGGTCCTCGTAGTCCCGAATCGCCCGCAACTTCAGGATGCGTTCGTAGGTGTCCATGACGCGAGCGTAGCGAGCCAGCAACGCAAACGGCCGCGCACTGGCCGTGGGGCGCCGCCTGGAGGCTCCGCTTGTCGTAGATTGGTGAATCGCAAGACGGAGGTGACGGGTGCCGAACCCACGATGGTTGGCCAAGATCAACAAACGGGTCTTCAACCCGGGCCAGATACGGAAGGGGAAGTACCCCGTTGTCACCCACGTCGGGAGGACATCGGGGCGCACCTTCCAGACACCGCTCGATGCGTACCCGACCAGGACGGGTTACGTCCTAGTCGCGCGGTACGGGCCCAACTCGGACTGGGTGCGGAACATCCTTGCAGCCGGATCCGCCACGCTCCGAGTCAACGGCGAAGACCACCCACTCGACTCGCCCCGGCTCGTCTCGCAGGACGAAGCACTCGACGCTTTGGTCACCGACGAGCCACCGAAGGACTTCACCAAGGCCGAGGACTTCCTGTTGATGGATAATCCGGGCTAGCTCGACACACAAGCATTCGGCGACAGCGACGATGCCTCCTCAAGAGGCTCAGCAATCCCTCCTCGCCATAGACGGTGGGGCTCCAGGCCCGGCCATCGCATCACGTCGGAGTGAGTTCCTCGCCGTGGCCGACCATCGGATCACCGAAGCTGTAGTTGCAGCGCTTGGCTGCTGGGTCGGCCACACCGAATGCCGATCATGTGCGGTTGGGTTCAGGACCTACGTCCCTGGCCCGTGGCCTCGTCAAGACCGATGCTGAGGATGGATCCCTCCAAATGG